>SDBV01003267.1_pt1 | contig 24022 bp, 23 predicted proteins | sample 2277081 | NCBI WGS metagenome assembly SDBV01 (sample SAMN10402039, study PRJNA504765) | marine sediment metagenome | isolation source: marine sediment core GS10_PC15, 223 cmbsf | place: Arctic Ocean: Southern Knipovich Ridge | collected 2010 | reverse complement strand
AAACCAACCTTTTTCCCATTTTGGAAGATCTTCTTCAGAAATATTGATTTTTTTGAGGGGATGCAATGAAGATAACTCTCACTTGATGAATTCTCTTCCTGCAGAAATGGTGTGCGAAATTTTGAAGTGGTTTCCTTGTGCGTCCTTGGCAACCGCCAAACAAGTGTGTCAAAGATGGAACTGTTTGTGCCCTTTACCTAATAAAGGATGCCAAACAATCAAGGGTGCAGCAAGAAACGGTCATCTATCGTGTTTGAAGTACCTTAGAGACAACGGATGTCCCTGGGATGAAGATACTTGTTGGAGTGCAGCCTTAAACGGTTGTTGGGGTGCAGCCTTAAACGGTCACTTGGAGTGTCTGAAGTACCTTCATGAAAACGGATGTCCCTGGAACGAAGGCACTTGTAGGGGTGCAGCCATGAACGGTCATCTATCGTGTCTGAAATACGCTCATGAACACGGATGTCCCTGGGATAAATGGACTTGTCGCAATGCAGCCATGAACGGTCATCTATCGTGTCTGAAATACGCTCATGAACACGGATGTCCCTGGGATTGGACTTGTGAAAATGCAGCCAGAAACGGTCACTTAGAGTGTTTGAAATATGCTCATGAAAACGGATGTTGGTAATAATACATATATATCTTTGATATATATTTATTTACGCGTAAAACACCTTCAGAGCTTGTTCTAAAATGTCCCCATTGGTCAACAACCCTGTACTTTCAAAGGAAAAGCGGAAGGTGTCGTTTTCAACCTTTTTAAACACAACGCAACTTACAGGACTCCATTTTGAATGGAGTCGTCCGTTTCCTTTCATAATCTTCCCATCCAAACGGACATGTTCTCCTTCCCGAAGATACAACAACGGAAAACGATTTCCAGGAAGGACCACACACCTTACATCGTCAAGGACAATATCGTCGGACGTAATCGCCGTTTTCGTCAACGGATTCCCGTAGACCTCCATCGTAAACGGGATACTGCACTCATTACATCCCTTTTCCTCACATTCGCACTCGTCCACACCCACAAAGTCGTCGATTGTTTCGCATAATATGGGAACGAGCCCCAACCGATGTACAATCGTTTCATCGGGTAACGCGGAGGAATTCACGTACATCTCCACGATGTCAATCGCCATCAAATCAAGTTGCGACATCATTATCTCTCTCAATCGGCTCAAATCTCCCGCAGACACGTTGTGAACCAAAAATTGACACAGTTCCGGTTGATCAATCTCCATTTCAACCTCAATTTGGGGTTGCTCCACCTTCAAAGAAGGATCCACAGGGATCGAGGGAATGGAGGAGACAACCAAAAACGGAGTACAAATGTCTGTCATTGGAGTTTCCTATCGCATAATTGAAAGTTAATTTTCAATTATTGTTTGTTTTGTCGTATTTTTTTTAGGATCTCTCTGACAACAATGCAACAATGTCCGCGTGTTCATGCCTTGAAGCAAAATAGAGAGCACCCTGCGGATCCGCACCGGCATTCAACAACAACCGAACAATGTCTGTCCGTCCATACCTTGAAGCCATATTAATAGCTGTCCAATCATGAAGAGTTTCGAAATTGGGATCAGCGCCGTGTTCTAACAATAACTGAACAATGTCTGTGTGTCCCGCAGAAGAAGCTTCAATAAGAGCTGTTTCTCCAAATGAATCTTCGATATTTGGATTGGCGCCGTATTTCAATAATAACTGAACCACCTTCAGATGTCCCTCTTCAGAAGCCCGCATAAGAGCTGTATCTCTATGTTTAGTCTGGAAATTTGGATCAACACCAAGTTGTAGCTTAGATTTAACGCATTTCAGATGTCCCTTGGTCGCACACTCAACGAGCTTCTCCGAGGTTTCTTTCCAATATGTTTTGTACAGTTCACGCCACCTTCCTTCGTGTCCTTCAGCAGGGTTTTCCGGAAAATCATGCGCTATTTTCAATTTCCAAAAATAATCGTCGTCGCATATTTTCTTCGCTTCTGTCGAGGTCGCACAAAACCGTAGAACATCCGGATAAGGCATTTGCACCACCACGAAGTCCCTCTGGACTTCGTAAGGCAAGTCCATGATCATCGCAAAAGTTGGGTTGGCTTTGAGTAAGCGATTGATTCGTGCTCCTACCTCCGGAGGTATCAAATCCAAATAGCTCTTGACTCTCTCACCTTCCATTTTTGGTTGCTACTATTTTTAAATATATATATACACATGTATATATATTATTACTGTATTTAGAGATATTCCCTGTAATTTTCTTCCAGATCTTTTCTTATCACCACGTTGTGTTTTATCAATAACCGTATAATTTTCTCGTTGTCATAAGCCATATAAAGAGCTGTCCTTCCAGCTCTGCTAACATTCGGATCGGCGCCGTGTTCCAACAACAACTGAACCATTTCCACATCCTCGTAATTAATAGCGCGTAAAAGTGTATAATAATCTTCTGATCCGTTCGGATTTGCGCCACGGTTCAACAACATCCGAGCCACGTGTATGTGTTTTCCCGAAATAGCTTCATTGAGGGCATATTTGATATTGGCACCGTGGTCCAACAACATCTCAACAACGTTTATGTGTCCATTCCTAGAAGCTTCCAAAAGAGCTGGATCGTTCAGATCTGCATCCGAGACATTTGGATCGGCACCGTTGTCCAACAACAATCGAACGATATCCACGTTTCCGTTCTTAGAAGCCAACATAAGAGCTGTTTTAGAAGGTTCGTCGATGTAATATGTGCCCCCTCTTGCGAGTCGAAAATACTGGAAATCTGGATCCACACCAATCTGCAACAAAGATTGGACACATTTTACATGTCCAGCTTTCGTACATGAAAGAAGCTTTGCTTGGGCTTTTTTCCAATATTTTTTATACAGTTCACGCCATTTTCCTTCGTGTCCTTCAGCAGGGTTTTCCGGAAAATCATGCATAATTTTCAATTTCCAAAAATAATCGTCGTCACATATTATCTTTGCTGACTTCGATGTCCCACAGAACCGTATCGTGTCCGGGTAGCGCATCTGCACCGCCACCTCCCTCTGTAGTTCGTACGGTAAGTCCATGATCATCGCAAAGGTTGGATTCGCTTCGAGGATTCGGTTGATTCGCACTTTCGTGTCCTCGGTCAAATGACTTTTTGCTCTCTCACCTTCCATTTTCGGTTGCTATTATTTTCCAAAAAAAAAAGATGGTTCAACAAATTTCAACAATCTCTCATAAAAACATAGAAAAGATTGCACAATCTTTTTGTCCTCAGTAGTAAAATAATGGGTTATGGTTGTGGATGTAATAAGTGTTGTAAAACTTCGTGCTGCCCTTCACCGGTCTGCACGTCACCGCCTCAAGTGGCTGGAACATGGAATTTGACGCTCAGTAATATTGTGAGACAGGCAACTGGCCCCGATGTGACGTGTGCAAACGTTGCCAATGTTACGGCAGTGTTGCCTATTACGTTGGTGTTGACGCAATGCGCCTGCCCCAACGACATTTTTGTGACGGGTATCGTGACCACGGGACCTACAGGACCCACAGGATCTCCTCCCATTCTTCCAGGGGATCAAGTGCTTGGCGTCTTCCGCAAGGATTCCAAAAGATGCTGGACGTTGAAATTGGTCAGTCCAAACGACAATACCACCTTTGACATAAACTTTGTGTCTACGTTCAGCTATGGGTGTAGTACGACGTCTTGCCCTACGAAATTCAACTTTGTGTATACCAAACCGGTGGATCCTTCCGCGTTCGACTTCAGTGCGGTGGGGGCTGGATGTGGAACCAAAGTCTAAGGAAGCAAAGAGACTAATATTTATAATTTGTAAAATATTATAAATGAAAGCCTGCAAGAAAAAATGCAAATGTCGTTGTTGCTGTAGACGACCAACCTTTTACTATGCTGGCTGTGTAACCCGTCTTTTTCGGGATCAATCGCTACGAATCCGAAGCGCTCTAGCTCGCATACAATTCACAAATTGTCCTTTTCCAAAGAAATTTACAGACCAAGATCTGCGATATCAATTCTTCAACTACAACGGATCGTTTCACAAAACGCTACAACATGATTCAACCACAGGAGCGTTGACCGCCACCGATCAATATGAAAAATTGGCATGCAGTTTCTTCAATAACAGTTTGGAATCGTTGGTGTCCGTGGTGTTGGCTTCAGGAGCTACCTTTGGTTTGGTGAACCCGAGCGCTGCCATGAGTGCGATATTGGAAGGCGCTCCTCAATGCGCATTGTCGTTGCCACCTCCCGCTTCCCTATCCAGCGCCATTACAGCCAGTGAGATGGTAGAAGTGTACGCACAAGTCGTTGCCAGAGATGTCTCGTTCATTGATTACTCGACAGACGCCACCATCACCAGTCTGTTGGGTGTCACTCGGTTGAACGCACCGGGGATTTTGACCAATCTTCCCGATATCCCCTCGAATCCGTTTACAGCCCTCACCATCTTCCGTGGTAATGCCGTGGGATGCACGTTGGGACCCCATATCAGTCAACTCTTTCTGTTGAACGTACCTACCGCTTCTACGACATCTTTTTTACAACAGTATACGACCTATCTTCCGAGATTTGCCAGTCGCGTGGAATGGGGAATCAGTGCAACGGAGATGATTGGCATTCAAAACGGCATTCCAAGCGGTCCCGTCCCCGCGTTGGATACACCCAAATACATTTACAACGGTCGTACGTTGGCCGAAGCCGTGCACAACGATGCCGTGTATCAGTATTACTACCAGGCTACCTTAATTCTGTTGGGATTGGGCGCTGCCACCAATTCCACGTTTCCCTCCTACGCCAATCAAGATCCTTTTATTACCAACGCGGGGGTCGTAAATATATTGACGGCTCTCAGTGCAGTGGCTAAACTGGCTTTGAAGCACGCGTGGTACTGGAAATGGGCGAAATATCGACGCTTACGACCTGAAGTGTACTCCTTGTGGGTACACAACGTATTGTCTATACCTTCTGTCGTACCAAACTCGGCAAACTACGACCTGAGCACGGTTGTGTTGACAAACCTCATCACAACAATAGATATCCCAGCTATCAATGTAGGGTGGGGAACAGTACCTACTACGTATACGCTGCCTTTGACGTTCAGAAGTGGCAGTCCGAGTCATCCTAGTTACCCGGCCGGGCATGCTGTTCTTTCGGGAGCGTGTGCTACCATTCTCAAGATGTTTTTTGATGGAGAAGTGGTGTGGACGACCCTGAGTGCCGTGGTTGAAGCAAACACAGCAGGAGACACATTGGTGCCATTTGGAGGATCTACGGCGGGAATGACGGTAGGCACTGAAATCAACAAATTAGCGTCCAATATTGTTTTGGGAAGGGATTGGGCTGGAGTGCACTATCGTACCGATGGAACCAAGGGCATGGACCTCGGTGAACAGATTGCCATGAAATATATGGGTGACCTGTTGAGCGTGAGTCCAGAGAACAACTTGCCTGGAAATACACCCCCTGCGATCGTATTTCGCCAATTTAATGGAGAATTAGCCACGGTTGTTCCAACAACATGTCAATAAAAATTTTAAATATTTGTTACATAACAAATATTTAAAGCGCAATAATATACGCTACATTGTAACCTAACGTTGTATAAATGACTCTCGGAGGTTCAAAACAATCTATTTTATCGTATCCTGCATTTTTTATAAAGGTCAGAACATCCATCATCCTGTTAAAACGAACTTTTTCTATAACAACACATTGTGTGGTAGAATGACCTAAAGTTGATAAATCAGTCATCATAGAATGGATGCGTGCTGTGTCGTCGTTTCCTTTGTCCCAGATGATTCCTGTCTCTGCGTCCTGGCTCTGAACCCACACGATCTCATTTACCGCAAGTAAATGCTTGAAAAGTTCATTTTCAAAGAATTGCTCCGTGGAATTCGATTGAACAACAACATAATCGTACGGAATCGGACATAATGCATAAACATCCTTGAGGATAGAATCCACGGACTTATAGTGGTTCTCCCCAGTAGATTTGGTTCGTTCGATACCGTTTTTGATCAAGAATTTCTTACAAGACGTTGCATTCTTACAAAATTGGTGTAGGCAAAACGTATACATTTCCTCGTCAACAACATCCCATTCCCTCATTAACAGCATTAAATGAGCGACCATCGCCTGTTTAGGTTTCAAATATTCCATCAATTGTTTTCTCAATTCACGCGAAGGTTCATCCAAGATAAATTTATCGAAAAACTCGAAAGCTACCACAACAGAACCACCAGAAAAACTACCATCCGATCTAAAACTATTCAGATTTCGGGTTTTTAAATACTCCAGGACATCTTCCATAGAACCGGTTTGAATTCTGTGATTTGTCATGTCAATCACAATGGGATCATCCTCATCAAAAAACTTTGAATCAAACAACACTTTCAATCCTTCACTTTCATCGTATAAATGAAGGATTTTTCCATCTAAGTCTCCATTGGTGCATTTTATAGTCACCTCCGGTAGAAATGGGAGTAGTTTCTCATACGATTTTCGACCTACGTGCAAAGAAACAGACATCTTATCGAAGTTAAAAATGTATCATACATTCATTTTTTTCGCTATTCATTTTGAAAAAAAAAGAAAAATCAAAATCTCTAAAAATTTTTGGTTAAGTGGACATGAGAAAAAACGAATTTTTGGATTTATTTTTGACCAGTATCTAAACGATGGATCGTGAACTTTTGGAGATACTTGACAATGTACATACTGAATCAGGGGGTAAGAACTACCCCCTGATTTCGTTCTATGGACCCGATAGGGAGTGGAACGTACGTGAAGAGAGCGTTTCTGAGTTCTGGAAAGGTTATTGTGAGATTATACACGATGATTTTGATAGTATTTGCTCTCTTGCTGAAGTTCCAACCAAGAATATGCCTGTCGTTGTCGATTTTTCTTTTCTTTTTCCACGTGATGAAGTGGTAGAAGAGCCGTATGAGAACGATTTGGTATATTTATTGGTCCAAACTTGTCAAAGATCGATTAAATCCTTGTTTGAGCTTGTTTCCAAAGATAAAAAGGAGTTGATTTGTTGTTATTTAGAGTCAGAGAATATGTGGGAAGAGGAAAACACCAACACGGTATATACATGTGTTAAGATTCGTTTGCAATTTCCGTTTTGTCACGCAAATGCACGCATTCAAGAGTCACAACTACGTCCAATGATCGTAAAAGCGTTGGAAGACGGTGATGCCGATGATCTTTTTATCACGCTTCCATTTGGACATTGGGAGAATATTGTGGACAAACACCCTGTCACGAGTCCTTTGGTGATGTTTGGTAGTTCAGAAAAGGAACATCACTTCAAGTTGCAACTCGAGCATATATGGGGAGAACTCACCCATGAACACTTTGATGTATCTGGTACCGATACGCACATCGGAACGATCGAAGATTTGGAATGGAGCACGCTCTTTGATTCTCGAAATCATACCCATGATCAAAAACAGTTGATCAACCGAAATATTTTTGTAGACAATGCAGACGATGTAGAATATTGGTTGCCTTTGTACTTATCCATTGGGCATTGGGCATTCGATCCCGTGAACGTGAAAGCAAACCATATCATTAGAAAACGTGATAAAGGAAAACAGCGATGCTCTCCACGAAACAGAGGACCTCCAAGAAAATCGAGTCCGCTATCCACTGGAGAAGAGCTAGAAGGCGACCACTTTGATATCGCAAAGGTTTTGTTACCTATGCTCAAAGAAAAACGCTTTTCTGAGCGTTCCTATTGGGAAGAAATGGCACATGCATTGAATCATGCGACCAACGGACGCCAAGAGGGTTTGGACGTGTTGCGTGACTACACAGAGAGGGTTAATCTGAGTGAAGAACGAGACTGTGAAAATTATTACCGTACGTGTAGTAAGTCCCGGATTACCGTACATACGATTGCTTGGTATGCACGCGAAGACAGTCCGAAACAATACAAGGACTGGCACACCCGATGGTGTTTGGAAAGTATGGAAAATGCGTTGAGTTGTTTGGATAACGACATTGCCAAATGCTTTTACCAGTTTTATTGGTTGGATTTTCTCTGTACGTGCAACGGAAAGAGTTTTCGGTGGTGGCGGTTTAAGAACCATCGATGGATAGATATTCACAAAGGAACGCGCCTCAAGGGACGGATTAGTAGCGATTTTGTCAAACAATTCGAAAAGATGCGCATCAGTTTAAGTCGACAAATTATGCTATCCAACGACGAAACATTTCGCACGCAAGGGGAACTCAACATCAAAAAAGTGGGGACGCTGTTGCGGCGGTTGAAATCGACGGCTCCGAAAGGGAAAATTATGCACGAATCCATCGAATTTTTCTTACATGACGATTTTATCGATTGGATCGACGACAACGACAATCTCACCGGCGTTGAAAACGGAATTTTAGAGGTTTGCGGGCGAGAATGTATCTTTCGACCAGGGAAACCCGAGGATTTCATCACCAAAACAACGATCGTTCCATACGACAAACACCTAAAGATGAAGCATCCACTTGTCCAAGAGTGTTTAGAGTGGATCGGTCAAGTCTTTCCCGATGAGGAGTTGAAGCGATATTTCCTCAAATATTGCGCCAGTTTTCTCAAAAGCGGCAATCGAGAAAAGTATTTTGTCGTATTTACTGGAGAAGGAGACAATTCCAAAAGTATGATCTGCAAATTGTTTGGATTGTTTGGAAGTTATTGTGTTCGATTGCCTGTGACATGTGTCACACAAGGACGTCAACGAGCTGGCGGTCCCAATCCTGAGATGGCACGCGCAAAAGCAGCTAAAATTGCTATTATGCAAGAGCCTGAGGATGAAGATGTGTTCAAAGGTGGTATTGTGAGGGATGTGACCGGAGGAGAGCCAATCAATGCACGGTTTTTGCATGAGAATGGGGGCGAATTCAGGAACACGTTCAAGTTGATTTTGATGTGCAACGACATTCCCACTTTTTCCAATCCCGGCAAAGCGTTGAAAAATCGATTCCGTGTTTTTCCGTTTTTGAGCACATGGGTTGACAACGCACCCACAGACCCGGAAGAGCAATATGCTACCAGAACCTTCCAAAAGGATGAATATTTTGAGGCGAAAGTCGCGCTGATGATGCCGGCGTTCTTGTGGTTGTGTAAATATTATTACCCAATCTACGCCGCAGAAAAATTGACCAACCCAGCGATTGTCGACCGGCACACCAAAGACTATTGGAAAGAAAACGATATTTACGAGCAGTATTATGAAGATAGAATATGTAAAGCGGTGGATGCCAACGGTGAAAGGGATAAAAAACCGTGTCTTTCACTCACCCAAATCAACAACGACTTCAAGATGTTCATGCAAGACAATTATCCAAGCGCCAACGTTCCAGACAGAAAGCAGGTTCGAACGCACATGAGCGCGATCCTTGGACAGTTGCAGGGACGAGCATGGTACGGCATTCGTTACCGACAAAATGTAGCTGATATGCCTCCCGTCGGCGGATCTTCGTTCACAGGTGGGTTGCCAGTGATCGCAGCAGGAAATCTACCAACCGCGCAAGGTTCTTCCAAAGGATATTATTAAAAAAAGCCGTTGACATGTATACACATATATTTTAACAAAATATATACTACAACTCGCTCAGTAAAGGTTCTCCAACACCTTGTCTTTTGCAGCGTAAAACCCTACTTATAATGCGATCGCCGCATTCTTGACCAATACACTGTGACGTGGCACTGACAACAACAAGTAGAAACACCAAAACGAGTCCTCCACACACCACAACAAAGCAAACGACCACAATCCCTTCAAACAGTTCCCAAAAAACCTGTAAAGCTGCGCATTTGTGGGGGTGACTGGAAAACGCGAGACATTGATCCGATTCCACCCTATCCCTACATCCCGTGTTGCCCACGTCGTGACACCACCCACAAAAGCACAGAGAACGACATTTGGTTTTTGTTTTTAAATTTCTGCATTGAGTACCGTTTGTTGATAAAACAGCCATTAAACACAAAAGCAACCCAACGATGACATTCTTTTTCATCTTTTTTAATGTGTAAAAGGACTTTTACGAGTCATATATATATATGTACATTTCGGGATTTTAATTGTATCGCTTGTTATAAATGGAGGATTTCACAGGGTATGTTCTACATCAATACTACCTCCAAAAGAAACTTGGGGAAGGTCATTTTGGGGCTGTATATGAAGCGATGGATATGTTTACTGGAGTAAGTTATGCAATAAAACTTATGAAGGTTAACAAACAAAGCAAACAAAGTTATTTGCATGAAGTAGCCTCTCATATTATTTTATCCAAATATCCAGACTGCAACAAATATGTATTGTGTCTGTACAATTATGGCGAGTACAACATTCGCGAACCACGTGCCCGAGAATTTGTGGAAGCCGCGTTAGAAATGGGATTTGGAGCACGCCGACGAGTTCCAGCCAACAGGTTGTATATGGTCAGCGAATTGATGGATGGAGATCTGGAAGCGTTGATCCAGCACATCACGGAGGAGGATATCGCTGTAGATCCGCGCACATACGCGTTTATTGCGTTGCAATTGTTGCGAGGATTGCGCTATATTCACGACCGAGACATGGCACACCGCGATATCAAATTAGGAAATGTGTTGTACAAACTAACTTTCCCATTGGATAAAACTGTAACGTTGAAAGACTGTTTGGAGGATTTCGACTGTGCCTTGATCCATTTGGAGATCAAATACGGGGATTTAGGCTTTACTTGTACAGACCAAGGACATCGAGAACGGCTTTCGCAGTTTAGCGGGAAAGATGTCCTGTTGTGCACAACAAGAGGTAGTCCCTTGTATTTCAGTCCGGAACTCATGAGAGCAGAAATGAACGACGACCCAACGATTTTTCTCGCCGTTGGAGAAACTGCGGATTTGTGGGCACTCGCCGTGACCCTATGGCAACTCTTCTATCTTGAACGTCCGCCCTATTTAGCTCATGTAGACGAGGACTTTCAGCTTCTCAAGAGAGCGTTGATGTTGTTGACACAACCCAGTATGGACAGGATGCTCAGAAGTCATCGACTGACCACGAAAATAAGGGATCCAGCCATTGCCAAGGCGTTGACAACCGTGTTTCGTGGTTTGTTCGGGATCAGAGCTATGACTCGAATGAAAGCGGCTACCGGTGCTGAAATCGTCGCAGCGGTGTTGTAGATCTGTGTTACCCTTGCAAGAAAAAATGAAAATAAAATACGTATTTTATTTACTATAACCTCAATGGCTTTTTTTATAATATGTACGCTCACTCGGTTAATCAGGATGTTACTACAAGCAATCGTAGATTTCTCCTTTCCAAAATCCGCAAACAAACAAACAATAAATGGAAGCAGATCTTTTACGTATCCAATCGATCACCGTTCCTCACCAAAACCCGTAGAATTGTTGGAAATCGATGTAGATTGTATTCAACTGTCGCATGTTACAACAAAAACAAGCAAACGCCGTCACGATTGCCCGTCGTTTGAGTACAAGGAAGTTGCCATAACTTATCAAAATGAAACACCCTTAGTTGTATCTTTTGAGGCTGATTATGTTTGTAATTTAATCGCCCCCAGCCAACGTCCTCCAGCATATGTTACATTGACACCTTCCCAAAAAGAAAAATTCCTCGAAATTTTCACCAAAATCAACTATTTGGCTACTTGGCAGGGAGGATTTCAAAGACACGGAAATCCTGTACTCAGCATAGGTGAGTACATGGAACGGTTTGCAAGATTCAACGGGAGTTATTTTTCTCTGCACAAATCCGTAACAGTCAAAGAGTTAGAATTGGGGAAACAAGTAAAGGAAAACGTAACTGTTCTCATTTCCTGTCTTTATGTCAGTGCAGCGGGAATATCTATTAGTAAAACCCTGGATCCTGGACTTACACGGTATAGACGCGCAAAACGAGAAATACACGCTCAATTTCTTGATACCATTCAAGAAACACCCTCTCATAATGTTTTATTAATGAATTACTTCTAATTTGAGGTTTGAACTACTCTCTATAAATATATAAACATATTTATATATTTATTCAAAACTTACATTTCCCACCGTCTTTTCCAATATATTTGGTTCTCGGCATTTCTTCCAAAAGTAAACGCTCGTCTTCCAAATTTAAAGAACGCTCGGAAATTTAATGGATAATTTATTTTTCTATATAAACATATGTGGGATCACTGAACAATTGTGTTTTTCCGATCCACCAAGTTAAAATATAAATCATATTTTAGACAGGTGTTAAAAGACAAATGAGTGGTTGTAGACGAAATTGTTGTAAGCCGTGTTGCCGGCCTAAGTCGTGTAGACCCAGATGCTGTCCACATCCGTGTAAACCGTGCTGTCCACCTCCGTTTAAGCCATGCTGTCCACATCCGTGTAAACCGTGCTGTATACCCACATTGATAGTAGAAGAGTTGACAGCCGCAAGTATCCAATCTCAAATGGTGACTGTAAATGAAATTTTAGTTGCACCACAGATTAGGGATCTGTATTCAGAGATTGACAAATTACAAACCCAAATTACAAATATGGGCTTGTCCGTAGCGAAGAATACGAACCACTTGGAAGAGAAGGTAACTGTGACTACTCCAATGGGCACCACCGAAGCTGTTCCTGCTATTCTCGTCCCGCCCCCAGTCAATGCTCGGAAAGTTACTTTGAATAACAATACGGGAGTAAGTTATGAACTCTGGACAGCTAATAATCAAAATTCTGTAACTACGAAATTGGCTACTTTGAGTTCTGCCACCAGCAATACTTTTATATTTAACATCCCAGATGTTGGTACTTTACCACCACCTAATAATTTTTGGAGTGGAAATTTTGCTTTACTACCAATCGGGTCTGCCGCGACAGATTTCAATGGAATTTCCTTGGCAGAAATGGCATTTAATGTACCTACGGTAATTAAGGTTCCTCCGCCTACCCATACAGAATATAGAGATATATTTGATATCAGTAATGTTCCACCGGGAATTGGAAGTGGTTGCAATAATGGTCCTAGGTCTTTATGCGTAGATCTCTCTTGCAAAGCGGGTTACAAACAACAGCAAGCTTTTGGATTTAATGTTGGTGTGAAAATTGTACCTCCTTCTTCTAGTATTTTGCCCGTCTCTGTATCGGTTACGGGCGTAAGCCCAAACGGCAGTTCGCCGCAAACCATCGGATATCCCAATGACACTGCTTATCCTAAACAGCAAACCATCCTCAATGTCGCTCCTGGAAATTATACTGTGAATTTTACAGGTCCGTTACCTGCCTGGCCAGGATCCTCTTGCTAAATTTAAATAAAATGAATGGTTGTGGACCATCCAGCACAGTAATCGGTCGACCTTTTTATAACTATTTGAAGAGATATCTATAACTATTAGATGGTGCTGAAATCGTTGCTGCAGTGTTGTAGATCTGAGGTTTGACCTACTCTCTATAAATATATAAATATGTTTATATATTTATTCAAAACTTACATTTCCCACCATCTTTTCCAATTTAACACTCCACAATTTCCAACACCCGTTTCGCGTCCACAACAGCTTGCGGTAAAATGGTCTTTGCTCTGAAGAATTCCTCCGTAAAACCTTTCTTACACGGAAAGAAGGGATCTTGGAAAAGAGCTTGGTATTGCATACTGTCCGTGTTGTCAAAGGCAACAACGGTCTTGTTGCTTTGAAAAAGCGAAATCATCATCGCCAACTCCTCATCACTGTATCCTCCTGCGTAAGGTTGATGCCACCACGTACCATGATTGCGAAAATAGATTTTGTCCGGAACCGTAAGTGCTTGCGGAAACATTGCCAACGGAGGCGAAAACCCTGAACACATGTGCTTTCCATATTGAAAGCCGTTGTTGTTGAGGTGCACCACCACCAAGCTCCACTTATCCCGAAGAACATCAAACACTTCTGGGTAAAACCAAGTATGATGCCGGAATTCGACAAAGAAATCCACATCGGGATAATACTCCTTGGTGAAACGGCACGCTTTTTCTACTCTTTGTATCGGCGTCAACCCATCCACTTTGCTCGTATTCTTGCTATTTCCAAACATGGGAGGAAGTTGAATGAGGAATCCCAAGAGTTTGTCTCCTAAAAGACGTATCCTGTCGTAGAATTCCGGAAATAGTGTTTCCCATTCTATCAATTTCTTGTTGTGGGTGAGGTACTTGTTGACTTTGACCACAAACTTGAAGTCGTCTGGCGATTTTTCTTTCCATCCTTCCACCGCTTTTGCCGTGGGAACTTTGTAGAATGGAGCGTTCAACTCTACAAAGTTGAAATGTTCGGAGTATTCTTGTAGAGTGCACTTTTTTCCCTTGTAAAATCCCGCTTTACCGGGAATAACCCCGCTACACCAATGTTTATAGTCATAACCACTGGTACCAACAAAAACGTTTGATGTCGAGGGTATCATGATTAAGTATAAGTAAGTTATAAACCGATTGTATTGTAAAAGGTTTCAATTTTTACAATATTCTGAGTTCAGATCCTTAATGCTCTTTTTCAAGGACATCCAGCAACAAAAAGCGGATCCGTGAGCTAATATCCGCGTTTTCATCCTTTTGAAGTGTGGACAATCGTTGTATATACATTTTCAACGATGTGCGCGTTTTAAAGTGAAGAAGCACTTTATCCCAAACCCTTGTCAATACGATACACAGAGCCTCTATACTACTGTCGCTTTCCTCGAAAAGCAATCTCGACATCACATCCCGAAAGAGGATCTCGCTCGGGAGCATATTGAGGTTGTAAAACTCGGAAATAACGGCAACACAACCCACCAATCGCTTGGTTCGTGTGGAGAGTGCAGACTCTACAATGTCTTGGAAAATCGTTTGGAGTGTTTTCAACAAAATAGGTTTGAACGTGGTTCGTTGTTCGGTCAAGTAGATACACAATTGTGTGTATAGTGCCGCATAATGGGGTTCTTTCATAGCTTTTTCGAGAATAGATTCGGCGCATCCGCGCATATCCGCTTCAGTCACGATGCGTTCTTCAAAAAACGTACGTATTTCCAGAGAAAGCGGTAAAAACTTTTCCTCGGTGATCTTATTCAAGATCAACTTTAATTTCGAAAGAGGACAATCTCTTCGTTTCCGTCCTGGAATCCATGCATTTCCTTCCGTCATTTTTTTGTTTTCAAAATGATATTCGAAAATGATTTTTTAAAAAACATTTTCGTGAGTTCCTAAACTTTCTTGTTATTTCATTCTTATGAAATCATTCCCCACTCTCCCTGAAAAACGTTTAGAATTAGAAGACTTATTAGCTTTTTACCCCACTGTAGATGACAAAAACATACAAACCAAAATTACCATCAAAAAAGAGTTCAACGAATTGGCCTCAGAGCCTTCGGAAAAACTCCAAGGAAAATACTTTAAACATCAATTATTAGTACAACGATTGTTACAAGCATACGACGATTTATTTTTATTTCATGACACAGGGACAGGAAAATCCAGAATATTGGATTTGATCGGGGAACATTTCCGAAAGAATTGGAAAACAAACAAGAAAATACAAAAGGTGTTGGTGTTGGTGCGCAGCGACATCTTAAAATCACAGATTGAACGCCAGATCGTTGAAGCGTGCACCGATGGCACATACGACGTTGGTGGAGACTATCCATCGTCGAGGAAAACCGCAGTGCGCAAAAAGATAAAGGAGTGGTATCGGATCGTAGGATACCAAAAACTTGCGCGCGAGTTGGAGAGAATGGATGACACACGCATTGTGGACACGTTTTCTGGACATCTACTCTTTTTCGATGAAGTTCACAACATCCGCATTGACAGCGTCGATTCTTCAGGAAAGGGGGATAAAAAGATGGTCTATGAACAAATTTATAGATTGTTTCATCTCCCCAACAACATCAAAAGAGTGCTGGCCACAGCAACACCGATGATCAACATCGTTAAAGAAATCGGTCCTTTGATGAACCTCATTCTTCCCAAAGAAAAACAATTTCCAATCGATTTTCCTTATGAAACCGCGAATTACGAAGACTACGAACCCTATTTTCGAGGTAGAGTGTCCTATGTGCGCAGTCTGGATACAGGGATCAATATTCGTAAAATTGGGATACCTGTCAATGAGATTCCGGAATACGAGTATGAAGGAACCTTTGCAAATCCCCAAATTCGCGTTTTCCCTAATTACATGAGCGAATTTCAAAACGAAGCCTACCTTCGTGCATCCGACTCTGCAAGTGCAGAACTAAAGAAAAAGAAAACATTTTACCATTCAGAACGTCAGGCAGCTAATTTCGTGTATCCGAATGGGGTCTGGGGATCCAAAGGCTTTCGGAAATATACACAGAAACTAGGCAACGTATATTATCCAACACCCGATTTTAAGAAAGCGATTTCCACAATTGAAGGCATTCGTAAACTTTCCGTCAAAGTGGCTAATATGATCGAAATCGTGGGAAAGGTGAAAAAGGGCGGCGTATATATCTACGACAATTTTGTCGAAGCATCCGGGGCCATCACGATCGCTTTGTGCTTTCAAGCGATGGGTTACGAGATCTTCAACGAGTCATCCTCCGTGTTTCGACGCATTTCCGCGTCGAAAAGTAAAAGAGATGGCGTCAAAAAAGAGATCCGTCCACAATTCAAGCCAAAAATGAGGATTGGGTTGTTTACAGGAATGACTTCCACGTCTACCTTTGAGAGCATGATTGAGTTGATGAATTCCCCTGAGAATAAACACGGAGATTATCTCAAGGTGTTCATTACTTCTCCCACAGGAAGTGAAGGAATTAGTCTCAATAATGTGATCAGCATCCACATTAGCTCTGGAGATTGGAAATATGCCACTCCACACCAGGCCAAAAGCCGCGCCATCCGTGCCACAAGCCATGAACTCCTTTTGGAGGAAAAACAAAAAGAATTTCTTGCGGCGGGATTGGATCCGGCTCTTGCTCGTGTGGATGTGGACGTGTATTTTCATGGAGCTATTTCGCGGGGAAAACCTGCTCAATCCATTGATGCGTATCTGTATACCTTGGCGGAAACCAAAGATCGAGCTATCCGAAGAGTGCAACGCTTTATGAAACGAGTTGCCGTGGATTCTCAAATCCATTACGACCGAAATGTGCGTGCTGACGATCAGCCTGGAACGATTGAAAACGATTATTTGAGCGGAAAACCCTATGAGAAACACGCGCATCTCTCTGAAGAGACCGATTATAGCACATATGATGTGCATTACATTCACGAACCCGTGTCCAAGATCATCACATTTTTGACAACGTATTTTCAGAGTCATTTCTCCATCACCATAGAAGAAATGTTGTGTAAGATCGCCTCGGAAACGGACATTCCGCCACGATTAAAATATCTCCATTTCGCCTTAAAACAGATGATTGTGGAAAGAATGCCGTTGACAGATCGCTATGGATACTCTTCTTATCTTGAAAAGGATGGTGATGTGCTCTTTATTACCCGAGAATTTGTACAAATGGATTATCCAACGTCTTTCATGAGTTATTATACACAAAATATTATTGCCAGTTGTACGAATCCGCTGCGCAAAATCAAGTCGAATGTGGCCTTGGAACTGCAAACGCAGCGTTTGCAAGAATTTAAAGAAAAATGCATGCGGACCACAGGGACGTTGTCGTTTGACGATGTGACTGTCGATATATGTGCAAAATTGTTGGAAGAAGAATTGTCCAACATCCATCAAAACCCGAAATTCAAGGACGACAGACCGGGATTCAAGGACGACAGACCGGGATTCAAGGACGACAGACCGAGATTCAAGGAAACCAAGATCTCGACACATTTCAGCTTGCGCAACATGCCGCAAAACCGTAAACCCTCCAATTTTTACGTTTTACACGAACCGATCACAGAACTACGCAAACTCAAAGCGGAATTGATCAAAAAGGAGCAAGGGCGCGGTAGAAAGCCTAAATTCGGTATTCGAAAAGTCAAATTCAAACATTACGATCCAACACACCCGTATGAATGGGATGAAGATACGGATAAAGTGTGCGTGCACACATTGTATACATTGCAACGCACCAAAACACGCTACGCCGACAAAACGCGCTATTTCAAGGTCAATGGACGTATCCGTATCCTAAAAACAGAAGAAACGCGCGGTTACCCTCACTCCGACCCTTACTCCGACCCTCACTCCGTTCGGTGGCGCGATGCAACTCCGGAAGAAGCTGTCGTGTACAGTTTGTGGATCCAAAAGGAATTGCATTGGTTCAAACGCTTTTTCGAGGAGCGGAGTTTGGTGTATGGCTATTATCTCGGCGACCACACCTTGACCATACGAAACAAAATCGACGAAGATCCACTGGCAAAAGAGGACAAACGCAAACTCAAAACAGGCCGCGTGTGCAACAACATCACACCACCAGTCTTGGTGAAAATATTGGAATATCTCGACGTAGATCCACCTAAAAAGATCTCTGAAGACATCGTCTCCGAAGAATTGCTAAAAACGATTGTAAAAACCAAAGGATTTCACGAACTCGAAATAGAAATTACTGAGTTTGATATCCATCGATTGCGGTATTTTGCCTCGTGGATCCTGGTTTCCAAATCCACGATGTGCAAAACGATCGAAAACACGTTGAAGGAGAGAGATCTCCTCTTCCGAACATTGTAACTATATATTTCTAAAATATATATGCAACCACATATTTTTTAACAGGGATAGTCGTCATGTCCAGGATGCACGCGTTCAACATCAATTACCGGCACCTGTTGAGACGTTGGTTCACAGGGATCAGCATGCATGGGGGTCACGTCGATCTCCCGATGCACTCTGTGTGCGGCGAGGAGCGCTCTGGCAGCATGATGCTCTGCAACATGATGCTCTGATAATACGGCACCCATACGTGCTTTTGAAAGAGGAGGGCAATCTGGATCTTGAAGCTCGGTCAACGAGTGACCTTGGAGGTGCTTCTCCAACAAGGTCCTTGGGGAGGGGATGAAGAAGAGACAAATGCCCACTAACAGTGCAATGACTCCGATCACGATCAAAGCCCATACCCACCATTCGGACACCTTTTGACTGCTTTGATCCAGGGCCAAAATGATAATTCCTGCGATCAGTAAGACAATTCCAATAATAATGACAATTGTACCGCCTGTGCTATAATCAGTCCATACCATTTTTCAAGATACACATAAAAAACATCATGAGATGTTTTTTACAATATTGTGGAGATTTTTTTGTAAAGTTAAACTCGTCCAAAATCGTCCTCTATTCGCTCAATATCGTCTTCATCTAAATAATCTCCAATTTGAACTTCGATGAATTCTAGAGGTTCATCCCCCACATTTTCAATTCGATGTAGCGTTCCTGTTGGTATATACACGGATTGATTTCTAAAGAGTATATGTTCGTCATCCCCTACCCTCACTTTAGCTTTTCCGGTGAGAATAACCCAGTGTTCACTTCTCTGTCTGTGTTTTTGGAGAGATAAACGCTTATGTGAATGAACGCCTATTTTCTTGACTTTAAATCCTGCGCGATGATGTTCCGTGTAATAATGTTCTTCTATCGTTTCATACCATCCCCACGGTCTATTTTCTCTCATTTTATTATATATATAACATTGTTTAGGAGCCTATTTGTTTAGGAGCCGCTAAATGGGGGCTGGTTTGGAGGTGGTGGGGGAAGATTTGCCTTGGATGCACTGTCCTTGAGTTGACCTGTATACTCGTAGATGAACGTCCAATAAAATACACCAATCACAAGGATCACAGCTACGAAAATGAGAATTGCAATAACGATCCAACTCCCTGTGGCGCTTGTCATCTTTTAATTTTATATATATCAGAAAAAATGGGAAACAAGCCGGTCGCTAAAAATATTGTGGACGAAAACCTCTCGGCGATTGCCAGTGTGATCAATGAGGCCGTCCAAAATTGCAGTCAAACGGTGACCCAAGATATTTTTCAACAAATACTGATACAGAATACGGACATTGCCGGAAATCTAGAGATAGGCGCTGAACAAACGTTGATTCTAAAACAAGATTGTTTGCAATCCGAAAAAGCGGTGACCAAGTTGGATTCATCCTTGCAAGCCGTAGCTTCTCAAACAGCGCAAGCCATCGCACAACAACTGGAACTAAGCGGTGCCAAGGCAAAAAATGTAATTAAGATCAATGCAGAAATTGCGTCCAGTATCAAAAACTGGTTTGTGCAAAACTGTTCCCAAGAATCCTCCCAATTGATTGCGCAAAATGTAACGCTGACCGGCGATACGATTGGTGGAAGTGTGATCCTTCAAGCCGACAATTATACAAACAATCTTATCAAGTGTTCCACCCAAGGAAGTGCGACCCTGTCCTTAAAATCAAGCCTGGAAACAGAAATTTCCCAATCCGCCACCGCCAAAGTCGAAAGCTTTTTTGGTCCCTTTTTTATGGCGATTCTCATTATTATCGGCGTGATTGCTCTGTTTTTGTTCTTACCGGCCTTGTTTCGAGGACGAACCACAGTAAAACAAGCCCCAGCCGCAAAGCAAGACGACGGAGCACTGAGTTTGCTGGCTGCGTTGGGAAGTGAATCACCCAGTGCAGGAGGAGTTGCCGCGCAAGCGCTATCCTCAAGAGCAACACCAACACCCTCAGCACGAGCAACACCCTCAAGCGCTCCCAGACGAGCGATGCCTCCGAGATCAACATCTGCGAGCAGAATCCGTGGAGGGGCAGCTCCCTCAGGAATGGGGAGTTTGAGAAGACGTGCAATGGTCCAGAGACCCACATAAAGAACATATATATCTATAAAAGATAGATAGATATATCTAACACCAAAAAATAATTTTTATTTATACCCCTACACTAATGGAACCTACCTGCATTGCTTCGGTCGTAGAGGGGTCTGAGAGTTCAATAGCCCTGGTTTCGTGAGCGTGAACGTTGAGAAACTGCTTTCTGGCACTTGTTCCCCGACCTTTTCCATCTATAAAGAGATAATGGACCAGCAAAAGCGTGGCCACAGCAATCGCTGTCAAAGACACCGTAGTCCAAAATCCTCGTCCTGCGTCTTCATTGTCGGTAAATTCATCTTGAAAGAGTGTGAAAAGATCTTGATTTCATTATGCACCAACACTGAAACCTTCTCCACCCACAGTATCTATTGTGGAGAGATCAAGAGCCTTAGTTTCGTGTGCATGAATGTTGATGAACTGACTTTTGGCTTCTGTTCCACCGTTTTTAGAGTTTACAAAAAGATAATGGATAAGTATAATAGCAGCAACAGAAATCGTAATTAAGGACAATGTAGTCCAAAATCCGCGTCCTGCTGACTCATTATCAGTAAACTCATCCTGGAACAGAGTATCTAAAAAAGCAAATATTGTTCCGATAGAGAAAAAAATAATCGCTCCGATGGTGAAGGTGATGTACTCCCTCATTTGTTATATTTCGTCAAAAAAGAACTTCTTCTCAATCAATATATTTTCGGGAACATGATTGAGGTGATGTTCTATTTCTTTCTGTAATGTCTCAAAACGAGTGCGGAGTTGAAAATTCGGCTTTGTAGTTCTACCGGGAAAGCATCCCTTAATTGTTTCTCCGTTCGCGTTTTTGTACTTGTCCGGATTAAAGCGAAGAACAACTAAGGGTCTGAAAGCTATATTTTCGTGGATTTCATATAAACGAGCTTGTTCACGAATCTCTTTGTAAGATTTATGTTGGTATTCATCACATTCCACAACAACACAATGTGTCAAACAATCGATAAACCAATCAGGACGTCGTTTCGAACCACCAACGGTTTTATTATATGCAAACTCGAAATTGGGAAATGCTTCTTTCATTAAGACATTTACAGCGCGTTCTTTGATTAGATGCCGTTTTGCTGGGATCGAATCAGGGTATTTAAGGCAGAAACAACTATAGCAATTCCATTTATACTTTTTTGTGCTCACGAATAGTCCACATAATGTACATTTTTTATTGTACACATCAACCATTTTTTTCTCCTTGCATTTTGCGCAATATTCTGCTTTCTTTCCTTTATAGTTAAAAGAAGGACGTTTTTCACCGCAATGACACATTTTACATATCACGTCAACCATTCCATCTTCTTTACAGTCTGAACAATACTCTGCTTTCTTTCCTTTATAGTTAAAGTAAGGGCGTTTTTTACCACATTTGCATTTCTTGCGATTTATCACATTAATCATTTCTTTATCCTTGCATTTTACGCAATATACTGCTTTCTCCCCTTTATAATTGAAATACGGTTGACATCTCCCACATTTACATTTTTTGATTCTGACATTGATCATTCCATTTTTTTTGCATTTTGAGCAATAGGCAGATTTCTGCTCTTTAAAATTGAAACTCGCTTGATGTTTTGCACAAGAAATGCATTTTCTATTTTTTACATTGACCATTCCATATTCTTTGCAAGCACCGCACCATTTCGCTTTGAGACCCATAAAGTTAAATGTAGGATACAGTGCACCGCAGATACATTTTTTATCTTTCACGTTAATCATTTCCTTTTCTTTGCATTCTGAGCAATATGCAGCTTTTTTCCCTTTAAAATTGAAGGATGGTTGATGCTTGCCGCATGTGCATTTTTTATCTTTCACATTAATCATTCTTTCCTCCTTACATTCTGAACAATGGGTGGCCTTTTTACCTTTATAGTTGAAATGAGGTCGGTGTTTTCCGCATTTACATTTCTTACTGTTCACATCGACCATTCTTTTTTCCTTACATTCTGCGCAAAATTTGGCTTTCTTTCCTTCATAGTTGAAATGAGGTTGATGCTTACCGCATTCACATTTCTTATTATTCACATCAACCATTCTTTTTTCCTTACATTCTGCGCAAAATTTGGCTTTCTTTCCTTCATAGTTGAAATTTGGCTGACTTTTACCACATTTACATTTTAGAGACATTTTTTTTACATTTATCCATGTAAAAAAAATTAGTTATACCCAAATACCCACAGTGAAGAAGATGATGCCACCTTGTAGAAATGTGGCGTATTGGCTCATTTTGTATCACATACTTTATTTCTGTAAAGTTTAAACCAGGGACTTCCCACACAGCTTTCATCGAATAAAATACTTTCTCCATCTATTGACTATTACATAATATTGTACTGTATCCTCATCATAAAATATATAATACAACACAATGTGATCTTCTGGAGGATTGAGACTCACATCTACTATTGTATTTACGAGCATTTCCAATCTCTCTTTTCTCGTAAATGTTGTTTCAACTCGTCTTTGATTTTGTGATAAAATCGCATTTATTTTGAGTACATCGATAACATTCGCCCTTACCGATAGTATGTGCACACCATAAATGTCGTTTCAAATCTGCTTTAGTTTTGACGAAAAAATTACATTTATCTTGAGTACATCGATAATATTTGTCCTTACCGACATTGTGCATTTGCCATAAATGTATTTTAAGATTACTTTTAGTTTTAGCAACATAATCACATTCAACCATTTTATATTGTATTAATCCTTATATACTCGTTTAACACGGTTTTTTGTTCCTGCAGAGCTGGAAAATCCCATTTTTACCACATTGGTTATTTTTACAATCGGTCAACGCACAGAAAAGCACGTACACAATCAATGCAAACACGAGGAAAAAACTCAAAAAGGTGTAAATAGTCAGTGCTATTTCGTTCTCTTCCCCCGTGATGCTTTGAATAGGATATATCACAAACAACACGATAAATGCGATTAAATACGCTACAATGAAGCTGGAGAGCCATTTTAACCCCAAACACGTGTAAAAACACACGAACAAAAACAAAAATAGCGCAAATGCTGCCGCAATCGCAATTGGCAGAGAATCACGCATCGTATCTTTTAAACGGAAATTAAAAATATTCCCAATATTTGACTTTTTACATGCAAATTTGATCGGAAATGGTTTACATGTTTATACTTTTTGCGATGGTGATCTTATCGGTTTTATCTGTATAGAGAGCCATCATTTTCTCGTCAAAATAAGCACTAGTTCTGATTTGAGTCGACAAGTTATATTTTTGTAACTGAAAGTATAACATT
>SDBV01003266.1_pt1 | contig 24025 bp, 26 predicted proteins | sample 2277081 | NCBI WGS metagenome assembly SDBV01 (sample SAMN10402039, study PRJNA504765) | marine sediment metagenome | isolation source: marine sediment core GS10_PC15, 223 cmbsf | place: Arctic Ocean: Southern Knipovich Ridge | collected 2010 | reverse complement strand
TTCCTAAATTAATAAGCATAATTGTAATATTAGTTATTGGATATATAATAATAAGAGTTCTTGTTCGGGGGATAGAAAAATTCTTTGATAAGGCTAATTTTGACAGAGGAATTGAGACTTTTATTGAAAATATAGCCAAAGTTGTTTTATGGTCAATACTCATAGTTGTAATCCTGGCAAACTTAGGTGTTAATGTTACAGGTTTGGTTGCTGGTCTTGGAGTAATGGGCTTTATTGTAGGTTTTGCCTTAAAGGACATACTGGGAAATCTAGCTGCAGGTATGTTTATCTTATTCCATAAGCCGTTCAAAGTAGGAGACTGGATAAAAATAGGAGGTGTTGTTGGCAGTGTTGAAAGAATGGGAATTGCAGCATGCGTCTTAAAGAGCCCTGACAATACAAAAATAACCATTCCAAACAGCAAGATATGGGGAGATGTTATACAAAACTACAGCGGCAATCCTACAAGGAAAATATTTAACCTTGAAATTGGAATAAGCTATGACTCTGATATTAACAAGGCAATAAAAATAATACATAAGGTACTAAAAAACGATAAAAGGGTTCTTAAAGAACCTAAACCGCAGGTTGTGACAAAAAGTTTAGGGGATAGCTCGGTAAATATAGCAGTAAGGCCCGGTGTAAAAAGAGAGGATTACTGGGGACTTTACTTTGACCTTGTAAAGACAATTAAAGAAGAGTTTGACAAGAACGGAATAACTATACCTTTCCCTCAAAGAGATGTCTGGGTTAAAGAGATGTCGAAAGGTAAAAAAAGATAATTCTAAAATTATGTTTTACCTAGAAGCGTCTGCCTGCCTTTCTACTTCAAGCTTCTTTGATATTGCGGCTGAAGCAGAACTTAGTTTGTAAGCGCCTATTATTTCATCTGCCAAGCAGCTTTCAATGGATTTTTTTGAGTTGAAGGATTTCTGATAAGCACCTTGAGCCATATACCTTAAGGCTATGTCAATGCGTCTTTGTGGAGCGCATTCAACTGCTTTTGGATACCTTGCGCCTCCGTACTCAATAGTTATTATCTCTTCACGCTGAGTAGCATTTTCCAGGGCTTTTACAAAGACCTTTATTGGGTTCTCTTTTGTCTGCTTTTCTATAATAGCAAAAACTTTTTCAACAATTGAAACGGCCTTGTTGGCTTTTCCTGTTGTATGAGAGCTTGTTTTAAAGTGTTTCTTGCCCTTATGGCCAGGTATCATCAGTTTATTGATTAGCCTTTCAACTATGAATATCTTGCTTTTATGGAAACGGTTTTTTGCATATCTTGCTCCGGTTTTAGGAACAATTCTAGGCTTCAAAGAAATGTATGATACTAATCCAGGATCTTCTACTTTAATCCCGTCTACATCCCATCTGTTGAAAACTTTTATTTGAGATAACATTTTAAGAATTATTTTCTAGCTTTTTCTATTATTCCTCTTAATAATGCATTCAAGCTCTGATCGTTTATTTTGATGACCTGCCATCTTACTCCAGGAATGTCTCCTTTACTCTTTCCCATTGCGCCACCTATGCATTCAACCATGACCTTATCGTGCTCATCAATAAGCTTTGTGGCGCCTTCTCCTGGGCAGAATGCTGTTACCTGTCTTCCGTTCTTAATTAGCTGTATTCTTACGCATTTCCTCATTGCAGAATTTGGCTGTTTAGCTTCTAATTGGACCTTTTCAAGGACAATCCCTTCTGCCTGGGAAGAACCTTCCAGAGGGTCAGATTTTGCCTTTAGCCTTCTAACTCTCCTTACAAACCATTTATCTGCATATCTGCTTTTATGCCTTCTAGCCTTAAGCTTCTTTCCAGCATTTAATCCTCTGCTTTTCTTTCCCATATATGTTTGAGAATTATTGATGGTTTTTAAATGTTATGTATTGTTGTTTAGGCAAAAAAAGATGTTGGTGCGAAACTCTAATTCGTGCTTGTGCGAGGCCTTAGCATGCCTCTCAACTTCGCTTCGCTCAGGTCGAACAGCATAATCCTGCGGAGCTCCGCCCGCGACGAGCGACACGAGTCGCTCGCAATTCACAGAATTGGCAATTTACGCACAAGCACCGACTTTCGCACCAACCTTGCAAAAAAAAGAAACTTTTAAATAATAAAGGTTTTAGATTGGATATAGGTATAAAAGGGGTGCACACATGGCAGGTACGCAAGTTAATGCTTTTGAAATTGTTCTTTTAATGGTAGGCCTTACTGCCGCTGTTTTGGGCTTTCTGTTCATAAATCAGGTTTATATTACTGAAGGGGAGATAAGCTGGCTGATGGTAATAGCAATATTCAACTGGCTTATGCTTCTTGTTGTGTTTGTATCATTAAGCGTGGGTGTAGATGTCAGCAAAAAACAGCTTGCTGAAATACAAAAGATAATTTATTTGCTTGAAAAGAAGAAGGGCAAAAAGTGATGCTTTGTTACTGCATTCTGATTTATTTTTGAAGTAAAACCGCATAAAGATAATTTTGTTCCAAATGATGAAGATATAAAAATTCATGTTCTCCTCTTTTTTCCATCACAATAGAATATTCTCCAATAACATCTATTGTTGTAAGGGGAGATGGTACGATATTTTCTGGAAGTAATCTTGTTTCTATACCTCCATCCTTTAGTGTTTTAAGTGCTTTTCCTATAGAATCTATCCCTTCAAGTAAGGTTAATAGTTTTTGTGATAATTCCGTTTGTTGTTCTGGAATTTAAATCACCTTATTGTAAAAAGTGAACTTATTCAATTATTTAAGTTTTACTTTATCTCATCCAATATCTTATTTCCAATAATTCTTTTGTCTGCTAATTTTAAATGCTTAAATTTTTTGTTTTTGCTTACTATGAAAACTTCATTTGTTTCTGCATCAAAACCTCTTTTTGGTTTACCGACATCATTTGCAATTACAAAATCTGCATTTGCACTCTTCAATAACCAATATGCCCTATTTACCAATACTTTTTCGCTTACATCATATTCTGCTTTAAAACCAACCAAAAATATATTTTTCTTTATTTTCTTTATTTTTTCAAATATTTTCGTTGTTGGTGTTAGTTCTAAATGCAAATTTTCATTGCTTTTTATTTTATTATTATGCTTATTATTGACTGCAAAATCTGAGACAGCAGCAGCATGTATCATTACATTAACATTTTTCAAATTTTTCCTGATTTCATTGAATAGTTCTTTAACATTATGAATTTTTATGTCTTTGAAATTATATTGCGGCTCTACTGAATTAGCGCCCCTTATCAATGTTACATCTGCACCTCTTAGAAATGCTTCTTCTGCAATATAAACACCCATTTTCCCGGAGCTTTTGTTTGTAATTACTCTTACCGGATCTATTTCTTCTGAAGTTGCTCCTGCTGTTACAAGAATCTTTTTTCCTTTTAGGTCATTTCTTCTTTCAATTGTTGTTTTTATTCTTTCTGTAATTTTGTCTGAATTTGCCAGTCTTCCTATGCCTTTATAGCCGCATGCTAAAATTCCATATTCCGGCTCAACAAACTCGTACCTTAATTTTTTCAGCTTTTTGACGTTTTCCTGCATAATAAGATTTTTCCACATCTTTACATTCATAGCAGGGCATATAAGGATAGGAGCATTTGTGGCCATTATTGTTGTAGAAAGCAAATCATCTGCAATTCCATAAGCTATTTTTCCAATAATATTTGCAGTAGCAGGGCATATTAAGAACAAATCAGCAGTATCTGCCAGAGAAATATGCTTTATTGGCTTGTCTTTTTTGATATACGCCTTGTAATCAACATCCGGATGAAATAGACCTACACTAACAGTATTATTGCTTGCTTTTTCAAATTCTTTTATGTCAACTAATTTAGTGGCATTATTTGTCATAATTATATGAACATTTGCATCTAATTTCCTTAGTTTTTTGATTATATCAAGGACTTTATAGCATGCAATACTGCTGGTTATTCCGATTACTATGTTTTTTTTATAAAAAGTTTTGTTTTTCATTATTTTTATTTTTTTATTGTTTGTTAATTTTAATTATTGGTTATTTTTTGATTTAATTATTTTTATTAATTGTAATTATTGTTTTTATTTTTTATTGTATTTTTATTGTCAATGAAAACTATGCTCGTCTTTAGGAAAATTTCCTTCTTTTACGTCTTTGATATAATCTTTGAAAGCAGTTTTCATTTCTTTCCCTAGTTCAGCATATTTTTTTACGAATTTAGGGCTTAATTTGTCGTACAGGCCTAAAATGTCATTTGATACCAAAATCTGGCCATCACAATAAGGTCCTGCTCCTATGCCTATTGTAGGTATTGAAATAGTTTCAGTGATTTTTTTTGCTAATTCCATTGGAACGCATTCCAGAACAATAGAATAACACCCTGCTTCCTCGCATTCTTTTGCTAATGCAATTAATTTGTTTGCAGCTTTCTCATCTTTACCCTGGACTTTGAAATCAGTAACTGTCTGTGGTGTCAGGCCTATATGCCCCATAACATCAATTTTATTTTCTACAAGAAATTTTGCAATTTCAGGCTTGTTTTCTATCTTTACATTATCTGCTCCTGCTTCAAGGAAAGCTTTAGCATTCTTTAGAGCAGTTTCATTATCATTATAGCTGTTAGCAGGCATGTCACCAACGATTAATGTATTTTTTGCACCTCTTGAAACTGCTCCTGTATGCCTTGTCATATCATCCATAGTAACGCTTAATGTATTTTCATAGCCCAAGACAACCATTCCCAAGCTGTCTCCAACTAAAATCAGGTCTATTCCAGTCTCATCCATAGCCTTTGCTGTACTGTAGTCATAAGCAGTAAGCATAGTTATTTTTTCTTTTCCTTTCATGGATTTTATTTTAGCTATTGTGGATTTCATTGTTTATTGGGCAACATAATGTGTTTATAAAAGTTTTTGTATACTAAAGAAACAAACTGGATTTAATATAAAGCAGAAGCGTCTCTTACAAAACTATCTAGAAATTCTTTATATTCCATTCGTAATTTATCTTCTGGGTTAAACATAAATGCGCCAAGTCTAACCAAATCACCCTTCTTAATATTAGGATATAGGACTCTCTCATTAAACTCATTTATCATTGCTTCTATACCCTGTCTTTTTCTGAGCTTTTCTGGGTCAATACCTTTATCTGAAGCAGGCTCAAATTCAGAATTATAATCAGGACCAAGAACCCATTCAAAAATACCTTGTGAACGTGGCATATGAAATTCACTGGTGACAACAAGAGGGTGTCTATAATTCCCTGGATCAGTATAACCGACTCTTGAATAATAAGCATTCTCAATAGTATCCATTGACTTTCTTTCCAAAAGAATTTGTTCATCAGGTATACCCATGTTTACTAGATAATTTTTCATAACTCGTGATTCTTGAACCACTCCACTTTTTCCACTATCACCAGCACTCATTAAGAATGTTTTACTTGCCCCTTCTCTGTAAAGATCAACTAATTTATCCAATCTGCTTGCACCGTGTAAATCCATTACACCTTCCAAATGCTTTAATCCACCACCTAAAGCAATTGCAACATCATATTTGGGTACAATCAATTTTTCTACCATAACAAAAATTATTGATTATCAACTATATAAATCTTTCTAATTTCACCACTATTAAGTAGATAAACATATTAATAATTGTTTTCTATATTGTAAATAACTATTTTATTCTTCTGTTCAGAAACCACGTATTTAAAAAGCAATGTTTTTAAAACCATGAAAAACCATCCCTCAAAATGTCAAAAAAAGCACCGTTAAAGAAATCATTAACAGGGATGGAAATAGAATTATCTACATTAAATGAAAAAGGGGAAATGATTTTTGAAGCAGACAAGCTGATTAAAAAGGTCAAAAAAGAGAATAAAAATGTGGATATAGTTAAAGAGTGCTCTAAAAATATGATTGAGATTCGCGCTTACCCTTCAACTAAGGTAAGCAATACTGCCTTGGATATACTAAACAGCTTACAGGTTATCCTGGAAGTTGCAGAAAAAAATGATATAGTTCTTTTTCCGCATGGAACTTATCCTGGAAAATTTGTTCCGAAATTGAGGAACGATAAATGGTACCAGGTTAAATCTGCGATAATTGGAAGAAAAGCTTTTTTAAATGCCGGACTCTGCTTTGGTTACCATAATCATTATACTTTGCCAAAAGGTGTTTTTGATCAAAAAACTAAATTTCTAAAAAATCTTGTCAAGTCAAAGATCAAAGAAACATTGATTGACAGCTACAACCTATCGATAGCTATGGATCCTGTTTTAATAACCTTTTTGCAATCATCTCCTTTTGTTCAGGGCAGGTTCATAGCTAAAGATTCAAGAGTGGTTATTTACAGGGGTGGAAAAAGTCTCAAATATGACGAAGGACTTTATTCAAATCTTCAGTACTTTGGTGCTTTACCCAAATACAAACATACATTAGCTGACCTTAAACTGACTTTGAAAAGCAGGTATGTACAATGGAAAAGACTGATGACGGAAAATGGTTTTAACCTTAATGGGATAACAAAACAAACAAACATGCTCAAATTTGGGTGGAATCCTGTGATAATAAATAGATTAGGAACACTAGAGCAGAGAGGTATGGATATAAACCATCCAAAGTATATAATCGGCATTTCAATGCTATTAAAACTCGTGCTTAGGAAAGTTCAGAGGGATTTCCTGCATGTTATTTCTTCAGATATAGGGATTAATGAGCCTTTTAAGCGGGAAGGGAATATTTTGCATATACCGCCTTATGCATACTTAACAAACAAGCTGCAGATGTATGCTGCATATGAAGGCTTAGAAAACAAAGAAATAGTAAATCTGTGCAGGAGATTTTTAAATTTTGCAAAGTCCTGCACTAAAAAGGAATATGAACCAATACTAAAACCTATTTTTGACATGTTTTCCCAAAGAACAACAGTTTCAGACAAGATTATAAAGAGATTCAGGAAAATGGGATATGGCAAAAAAGACATTATACCAAATAAAGTGTGCGCTGAAGCTGCTTTAAAAAGTTCTAACCAGCTGTTTAATGAAATAGAAAAGACTAAAGAGTGTGTTGAGAGGCTTATTTAATTAAAGTTATAATAAACTAACAAATGCATCTTCTATTGGAACTTTGGCTTTTCTGAAACAGTGGTCATAAAATCCTGGCTTTGTATTTTCGTCAACTATCTTATAGCCTTCTTTAGTTTTAATAAAATCAAAACCAATTACATCAGCGTTCATAACTCTTGAAGCTTTTTCTGCAGCTTTCTTAATTTCTGCAGGCGGATTGACATAATCTACTGTAGAAGGGTCTCCCTGGACTTTTTTATCATCAAACACTTTCCATTTATCCACAAACTTGGTAATTTTTTTCCTGTAACCATAAATTGCTTTATTATTGAATACTGTTACACTTATCCAGTCTGAGATTTTATGCGGATAGAAACGTTCAACAAGTAAAACTACTTCACTCTCATTTTTTGTTTCCTTAATCACTCCAAATAAATCCCTTAAAGTTGAAAAATTATCTATTAATAAGACTCCAACACCATAGTTTCCTAAACGGGGTTTGACTACCATACTTTCCCATTTTTTAAGAAGGTTTTTTGCAAAATTCAGGTTGTTGGATGAAATGAAAGCATAATCAGCAATATTCAAGCCATTGAACCTTAATATCTCATGTGCTTTAAATTTGTCAATGCCTAATTCCTCTGCAAAAGGGTTTTTAATTACTTTGCAAGTTTTGGACAGGTGTTTTAGCAAATGAAGATGGAAGGAATCATAAGAGATTATAATATGGGAATACCATAGATAAATGTCTAACTTTAATGGCTTGTTCTTATAAATGATATCATTATTTACAATAGAAAAATCCTTAAAATCAATATTGTCAATAATCTCATAATCAGGAAATTTCTTCTTAATTTTTTCTAGAATGGGTTTTTTTGCGTCTTTATCAATAATCCCGGGATTATTTATGCAATCTCTTTGGCGTGATTTATCTTTGATAGGCAAATAAATGCCGATTTTTTTCTTTGATTTCATACCATAAGCTTTTTATTGAAGGTATAAATAAGTTTCGTTTGTATATTTAGAATCTTTTTTGGTAAAACCAGAATTTTAGATTTTGTATCTTTTATATTCTACCCACTTACCAGCTTTGTTTTCTTTGACAAGAGATATATGATTAACAACAGTTTCTTCAGAAAATTTTTTGTGCTTAAATATTTCCTTTCCCTTGATAAAGCCTTTTTTACTCAGATCCTTATATGCAAGAGTAACATGCGGCTTGTAAGGCCAAGGCTGCTTATACCAAACTATTCTCTTATCAGTGACTTTTTCTTTTACAATCTTTGCCAGCCTTGAAAGTTTTTTGTTTAAAATGACTTTTAAATATATTATATATGGTGTATGTCCAGGCAGCTTCCCCCCAGTCCAATCATCCATAAAATCATAATTTTTTATACTGATTTTAAATGCTTTAAAATGAGAAATTGCTTCCTTAATATCTGCAGATAATTTTTTGAGATTTTTTTCAGAGACTTTAACTGCTGAGCCAATTGTAAAATGAGGCTTCCATAATTTTAAACAAGCTCTGGAACCTGTTGCATTAGAAACATTTTTTTGCTGTTTTCTGACTTTTTTGGCTAGAACAGGATTCAGGTATATAACTATTGAAAATTTATACATGATCATTTTTCTTTAATTCTTGGTTTTAAAGGGGTAGGCATTATTTTTTCTCCCCCCATCTCATACAAAATTTTGAGAAATAAATCTCTGGAAGAATTTTTTATAAAACTTTTATTTGAAAAGACATAAGATCCTTTTATTTCTATCAAACCTGCTAATTTATACTGTAGTGTGCTGAAGTAGTTATCATATTCTGCTATGTTCCTGAAAGCGTAGAGCATTATATGAGTTATGGTTGTTTGCGGTACTGTAAATAATGCTATGACATTAGGGGGCCTAATCATTCTACTGATCTCTTCTTTAGGGTATTTTTTAAATGCTTGGGGCATTATCTTTACAAGAGACAAGGCAAATAGCCTTATGCCCATTTTTTCATAATCAAGAACAACTTCATAGCCTTTTAGGATGCCTTTTTTACGTAGATTACTCCTTATTTTCCCTATAGCCTGGCTTGTAAGGCCTAAGTTATCTGCAATTTCCTGGTTCTTTATGTTAGGCTTATTTAATATGTGTTCAAGAGTCTTTTCTTCATTCTTAGTAAGTTTCATAATGAAAGAACTAGTTCTTTAATAGTATTTAAATTTTTTGTTTTTCAACTAAATCATATTAGTTTTTTTCATAATGAAACCATAGGTTTTTAAATACTAAAGATTCATTGTTTTTAGGGGGTTACTCATGTTACAAACTATATATAAGGACACTCGTCCAATAGCATTTAATATTTTGAGAGATGTCATAGGTCACGGTCCAAATGGGTATACTCAACGTCAGTACAGGGCTATAATAGAGTACTTAGGAGAGGCTTTTAACTTTAAAGAATGCTGGGAAAAAATATGGTCTGATACCAGGTTAAGATTCGGGGTTAAGCCTAGCGATCTGGCAATTAATTACACATTGCCCTTGCTTAAAAAGATAAAAGGCAGAATTTTATGGGACCTTGGGGCTGGAACAGGAAGGGATTCTATTTTCTTGTCGAAATATTGCGAGGAAGTTACTAGTGTTGAATTAACTAAAACTGCTGCTAATGATATTTGGCGGCAAATACTTAATAAAAACATAAGAAATATAGAATTAATAAATGACGATGTCTGGAGCGCTCTTAAGAGGCAAAACAATGCAAAGAAGGGTTTTGTTGATGTGATTCATGCTCATTCTTTCCTGCATTATACAAAACCTACTATGACTAATGTTATCTTTTCAGAGATGCACCAATTATTGAAAAAAGGAGGCAGACTTGTATTTGCAGTAAAAGGAAAAGGAGACCATCTCTACAGTAAAGGAGAAGAGATTGACAAGAATATCTGGGTTTATTATGATGGCCAAAGAAGAAAGTTTTATGATGAGGAAAGCATAAGTAAGGTGCTGAATAAAGCAGGGTTTAAGATAGAATTGCTAAAAACAGAGAAAGAATTTTTTGATAACAGGATTTCTGAGTTTGTTATTGGTGTTGCGCGTAAAATTTAGAGTTATTTAATTCTTGTTTATAATCTAAAACAAAAGTATTTAAATATAAATTGATTATGTATAAATCAAGGGTTAGAAGAGGCAGTATGAAAAAAAGACAATATAAACCAAAAGTCCTAATCATTACTTCTCTATACGGCGGATTAGGCCATTATGCTGTTCATCTGCAGGAATTTTTGAAGAAATACTGTGACCTGTACTTTGTTACATACAAAAAACATTTTCTTACCAGCGCTAAAATAAACAAACCAGGTGACAGCCTGATAAGCAGGAATATTAAGTCTGCATATTATATAATTGAACGTGATTCTTCAGCGAGCCTTTCTGATTTGATTCATTTAATCAAAAAACTGAAAATTGATTTAGTCAATATTCATTTTGGAACAACTGCCATGCCTCTTGTCCCTTACTACACTAAATTATGCAAAAAATTAAAAGAGTTAAAAATTCCGGCTGTTTTAACCAGCCATGATGTATTACTATTCAGCCTGCCTAAGAACAAAATAAAAGCGTTAAAACTGTTTTATAATGAAGTGGGACATTTTATTGTAGGAAACAAAACAGAGTTAAAAAAATTAACAGACGATTTTTCAATTTCCGGGAATAAAGCTACAATTATCGAGCATGGTGTTTATAATAAATTTGATATGGGCAAGTTCACTGAAAGCAGTGCAAGAAAACATTTCAAATTGCAAAATAAACCCGTAATACTCTTTTTTGGCTTCCTAAGGAAATACAAGGGAATACTAACCTTGATAGACTCTATGAAAAGCGTAGTTAAAAAAGAAAAGAATGCTGTTTTGCATATTGCAGGAAGCTCAAATATAGAAAATTTTAGCGGTATTATACGGAAAAAAATCAAAAAAAATAAATTGACAAAAAACATCAAATTTACAGATGAGTTTATTCCTATAAATCAAATTGAAGCAGTATTTAAATCAGCAGACATTGTTGCCTTGCCATACATCAGCGTATCACAAAGCGGTGTTCTTTCTTTAGCATTGTACTTCAGAAAACCTGTGATAATAACAAATATTTTTGCAGAAACTCCAATTGTCCATAAAAAAATGGGTTTGGCAGTTAAGCCCAATAATCCTAAAGAGCTGGCAAATGCCATATTATACATTTTAAAAAATAAAGATATGGCTAAAAAGTATGGAGTGGCTGGTTATAAATATATAGAAAAATATGGGTCCTGGGATAAGATAGCTAAGAAAATGGATGGTATTTTTTGCAGGTATTTAAGCAGGAAATAAAAAATAATTTAAAAGGTGATTTTATGACTAAAAAAATTGATGCAGTTATTCCTTTGATTATGAGTGATTTTGAAAGATTTGAAATTCTACATGCATCTTTGAAGCGTTTTTTTAAAGATTTAGGAACTTGTTGGGTTGTTACGCGCGATGATGAATTTGATAAAATCAAATCAAAGATAAATGATAATAATTACAAAATAATCAAGGAATCGAGTGTTGTACCTGAATTCAAGAAAATTAGGAACCTTAAAGGCTGGTTTAAACAACAGGTAATAAAGCTTGCTATTACTAAGAAAATTCGGTCCAAGTTTTACTTAACACTTGATGCTGACTTAATTTGTATCGGACCTGTCAGATATTCTGATTTAATCAAAAACGGAAAAGCGCTATGCCAAATAGAGAAAACAGACTTCCATCCTAAGTGGTTCAAGAACACAGAACGAATTCTGGGTTTCAAGCGGTCAGGGCGTGCTTACGGAGTGACACCAGCTCTTTTGAGTAAGGATTGCGTGATAGAACTGCAGAAATTTCTTTCCAAAAAAGAGAGTAATTGGAAGCTTTTCCTGATAAAAAATATACCTTGGACCGAATATACACTCTATTTTACCTTTATTGAAAACACAGGTCTTCTCAAGAAGTACCACGAAAAACCAGATGTAGAGAACATCTGCAGCTACAAGAAATCTCTATGGTTTAAAGAAGACTTTGAAAAGTGGAATCCCAAGAAAAGCTTCGGAAAGAAAAAGTACTTCTTTATTGTCACTCAATCAAACATGAATATACCTGCCAAAGAAATTTGGGCCAAAGTACACAACTATATTACTCCAAGGAGAAAATAAAAATGCACCAAAACATATTGATTATACCTCCGGCTATGAGATATCCGGGCAGCCTGGGGGATGAAGCGCTTATATTGGGAATAAGGGATTATTTAAGCAGCAGAAAGAGAGTTAATCTAGGCGTACTAGCCGGAGATAAAACACATCCGGAATGGAAGCCTTTTGTTAAAGAAGGAATTACAGTACATAACTTAAAAAACATTTCTAAGCATATTAAAAACTATCAAAAATTATTTGTTTTAGGGGCAGATGTAATTGATGGAGGGTCTCAAGTTCGTAATGCTTTGGAATTTTTTGATTTGATACGTCAATTTAACATACCCACTACTATAATTGGATTCAGTTTTAATAAGAAACCCATTAATTCTGTTATAAAAAAATTTAAAGAGTTGCCTGATGATGCTAAACTCTGTGTAAGAGATCCTTTTTCATTGAGAAGGTTTGTTAATGAAACAGGCAAAGATGCGAAACAGGTTGCAGATGTTGGTTTTTTACTTACCCCTAAGAAGCCGGATAAGCCGATAATTAACTGGATCAAAAAACAGAAATCTCATGGCAGGTTAGTTATTGGGGTGAATATTAACAACAATAAACTCAATAAAAAAATTTTCCGGGCATACATTGATGCCTTAAAAGATATGAAAAATGCAAGCCTTGTGATTATACCCCACGACAGCCGTTCTTTCTGTGGAGATGTCAAAGCAGCAGAATTACTTTGGAATGGATTGCCAAAAAATTTACGGAAACATTCATTAAAATTAGATGTTCTGCGAGCACGTGAAGTTAAATATCTTTGTAAAGAACTTGATTGTGTGATTACAGGAAGAATGCATTTAAGCATAGCATGCTTTGGCCAGACTACTCCGGTAGTTTGCATAGGATATCAAAATAAAATGAAGGGGTTATTCAGTTTTTTTGGCCTTCAAAAATACACTATTGAACGTCATGAAGTAAACAAGTTAAAAAAGGTATTGAAAGACCTTATAAAGCATAGGAATAAGGTCAGGGAACAAATTAAGAATAAACTTCCTAAAGTTTTGGAACTTGCAAAGAAGAATTTTGAATAAAAGTGAAAAAATGAGAAACAAGACAATCGTAGTGGTTTTCCATATGAATTTGTATCCGGTATACCACGGCAACCAGGCAAGGGTTTTTGAACTAATTAGGGGGTTAAGACTTCTTGGATACAAAATAGTATTAGAAATAAACCAGAACAGCCACGGCATAACTCCGAAAGGCAGGGAATTAAAGAATACACTTGCTCAAATGAAGAAATTATGTGATGTGCTTGTTCCTTTAGATGGTGAGGTATTTGATGGTACATTGGATAGTTTTAATGTTAAGCCTTATGCTGATGCTGTTGAAAAAGCAGTTTTAAAATATAAGCCATTAGCTGTAATTGCAGAATACATCTGGATGGCTCCCTGCCTTGATAAAGCAAAAGATGCAATAAAATTAATTGATACTCATGACCTGATGTATGTCAGAAAAAAGAAATATTCCAAAGTAAATGTGGGGCCCTGGGTAATTTGCACAAAAGCAGAAGAAACCAGACTACTGAATAAAGCAGATGTAATAATCAGCATACAAAATAATGAGAAGAAAATATTCAAGAAAATGGTTCCAAAAAAGAAGGTGATTTGCATTCTCCATTTTCCAGGATTAATTTCAAGGGTGAAAAATAAATCAGTCTCAAAAGACATTATAATGGTAATTGGGTCCAGAAATCCCTCAAACACTTACAGCATTAAAAAATTTTTAAGAGAGTCATGGCCATTAATCAAAAAAGAATGCCCTAAAGCAAAGTTGTATGTCTATGGAAAATTGGCAACTAAGATTCCCGGCAGTTTTAAAGGGGTGAAGAAGATAGGTTTTGTTAAGAACATTGAAACTGCATATAAAAATTCTAAGCTGGTTATAAACCCCACTTTAATAGGCACGGGTTTAAAAATCAAAACAGTCGAAGCATTGCGCTATGGAAAAGCTCTGGTTACTACAAAATCCGGAGCTGATGGATTAGAGTCCGGAATTGGCAGGGCATTTATTGTGGAAGACAATATGGCAAAGTTTGGGAAACATGTAGTCAGTTTATTGAAGGATGATTTGGCCAGAAAAGCACTGGAAAAAAAGGCATTTGAATTTGCAAAAAAGAATTTTTCTTTAGAAGCGGTTTTTAAGGAATTGGTTGGTGTTCTGGAAAAATAATACTTATTTTAACTTATCCGGCAACTCTATCTTATCAAACTCTGCAACATCCTTTTTTGTGTTTACTGTACTCCAAAAACCTTCATGTCTATAGACTCTTAACTTAATTTTTGGAAAGACATCGTATTCCAGGCTTCCCTTATCAGGCAAATGTTTCATTACTTCTTTTCTGTCAAAAACATACCATCCGCAGCTTACCCAGATATCAAGCATAGGCTTTTCTTCAAATACTGCATAACCTTTTTTTTCAGTAATTCTTCCAAATTGCAGCCTTGGATGCGCAATGCAGATTGCGTTTTCTTTGAGTTTTTGTAATTTTGATATATCCATGTCAGTAACATCATCGCAGTTTAGAGCTGTTACATAATCTGCATCTGACTTTTTCAATGCTAGTTTAATCCCGCCTGCTGTCCCTAAAAGTTCTTTTTCTATGGTGTAATCGATATTGGCCTTAGGGTAATGTGTTTTTATGTAGTCAATTACCTGTCCAGCCTTAAAGCCCAAAGCCAGAACTATTTTTTCTATTCCAGACTTGAATAAAAAATCAATTTGATGAGATAATAAGGGTTTTCCCTTTACAACTACCAATGCTTTTGGAATTAGAGCTTCCATTCTCTGGCCTTTTCCGCCTGCTATGATAACTGCATCCATATTAGAAGTTTATTTATGATGTTATTTAAATGTTTTTATGGGCTGTGCCAGAGCGGTGTGGCAAGCGGCATTCGACAAAGTCTCATGCAATTCACAGTCAAAATGTTGCATCTTGATATCATTTTGTATATATCACTTAGTTATGATACACAACATTTTAATTAATGTCATTGCGTGCTTCTTCCCACCCACCTCCCCTAAATTAGGCACAGCCCTACTTTTTATTGTATTGATTTATTTTACCTATAGTTCCAGCAACAAGCAGCGGAAATATCAATGTAGCATCTGCAACTACTTTTACTCTTTGCGCGTTTGGCTTTATTTTTGCCCAGCTTATTGCTTCTTCCTGGTTTCCTCCGGAGTCAGAGCCGTCAAATTCATTAGCTGTTGTTATGTAGATGCTGTAGTCAAAGCCTTCCCTGAATATTGCTGCGTTGAGTAAGAAATGTTTTGCAATTCCGCCTCCTAAAACTATACAGCCTGCTTTAGGGGTGTTTTGCAGTATGTTTGTTAGTTCGAAGTTATCTTTTGTTACGTCTATTACAAATTCCGGATGCTTTCTTTTAAAGAAAGTGGTTAGGTCTCCCATTGCGCCGTCTGTAATTCCCGGGCAAAAGACTGGAATGTTATTTTTTGCTGCCCAGTATACAAATGACTGCTCATGGTTTTTCTTTGTCAGTTTATGCTGCTTAATGTATTTGCCCATTTCCCTTACAACTTCATAAGTGCATGGAATTCCCTTGAATTCCGCCATAAGTTTACTGAAAAAATCATTGAAAAACCTTTCAAAATATAGGTAACGGTCCATTGGAGCCAGAATGTTTCCTATTCTGCCTATAGATTCATCTAAAAGAAATTCTCCTTTTATGTCAAAAGTGCCTAAATGGAACGGCTTTATGCATTTGATGATATCTTCTTCCAAGGAAGCAGCAGTTGTTGTTATGCCGTCAACAAGCTTGTTTTTTACCAAATAAGCTATGATTTCCCTGTTGCCGGAACTTATCATGTTTCCTGTAAAAGAAAGCCATATACTGAGCTTTTTTTTCTTTTTTTCCTCAAGCATTTTGGATAAGATGTTAAATGCTGCACCAAGGTTAGAGCCCTGGAAGCCCATGTACATATAATTCTCTATGAATTTGTTGAAGTCAAAAGAACCTTCAAAATCATAGCCCACGATTTTAGGAAATCTGTCCATAGACATATAATTCTTCAAATGCCCTTTCCATTTCTTGTTTTTGACATATATTGACATTTTAACAATAAGATTAAAACTGAACTATAAACTAATGAAACCTAGAATTCCTTATGCGCCGGACTTGCGAACATTGTCCATGATTACAACTAATTCAACAATATTTATAAACGTTTTTGTTTTATTCCCTAAAATGCTCATAGATATACACTGCCATCTGGACCATGATTATTTTAATGATTTGGATAAAGTTATTGCTAATGCTAAGGGAGCTGGATTAAAGGTAATTCTTACTGCTGGCATTAATCTTGAAACTAACAGGAAAGTGCTGGAATTGGCAGAAAAATATGATATTGTAAAGGCTTCATTGGGAATTTATCCAATACAATATGACAATAATTACGGCAACAATGAAAAAAATAATTCTAATAATAAATTAAACATTGATGAAGAAATAAAATTCATTGAAAAAAATAAAAATAAAATTATGGCTATTGGAGAGGTGGGATTGGATTATTCTGAAGGAAAGGATTCCGAGCAGAAGAAAACTTTTGAAAAAATGATTTCTTTGGCTGAAAAACTTGACAAGCCAATAATAGTGCACTCCAGGAAGGCAGAAGCAGATTGTGTTGAGATTCTGGAAAGCTCTAAATTGAAAAAAATAATTATGCATTGTTTTTGCGGCAAGAAATCTTTGGTAAAGAAAATTATTGACAATGGGTGGTTTTTAACTATACCTACCAATATTGTAAGAAGCCAGCAATTCCAGTTTACAGCTAAAGAAGCGCCAATAACACAGCTTTTTTGCGAGACAGATGCGCCTTACCTAAGCCCTTTTAAGGACAAAAGAAATGAGCCTGCTTTTGTTCTGGAAGCGTATAAAAAACTTGCAGAAATAAAAGGAATGGAATTGAAAGAAGTTGTTAATAATGTCTGGATGAACTGGCAGAAAACTTTTCAATAATTAGGAAATAGTTACTTTTTGGGTTATAGCTCTAATAAAGTTGCCGTCAGTGTCATTCATAACTAATCTAATATTTTTCTTTAAATCTAGATGGGTCCATGTTGTTGGAACTAAATCAATAATTCCAGTATGATTATCTCCTGGCTTAATACCATTGTTATATGTGTAGTGGCCTCTGCTTCTTGTTTCATAAGAATCTTGATTTTCGCTGTCATAAACAAAAACCTCAACATAGGGTTTTAGTACTTTATCTTTGCCATTATGGATAATAAAGACAATCTTGCTCATGTAGCCAAAATCTTCATCTTCATCAGGAACTTCAGTATAAATATCGACAATACCCATTGCAATTACTCCTGACAATTCCTGTTCTTCTTCAACAGGCTCTTCTTCAACAGTTTCCTCTACTTCTTCTACTATCTCTTTAATTTTATCCTCTTCCTGAACAGCAGCAGCAGTAATAGTATCAGTTTCTATATTGACTGTTTTTCCTCCATGGTAAAAAGAGAAGTCTATGGCAATATACACTGCCAAAACAAGAATTATTGCTATGTATGCAATTTTTTCGATATTAGAAGAGCTTTTACCGGGCACTTCTTCATGCCCCCTTAATTCTCTTTTTCTTTTTTCTTCCAAAGCTTCTTTTTCTTTTCTATGCTTCTCTTTCAGCTCCTGCTCTGATTTTTGATATTTTCTTTTTAGAATTTCTTCTTCACTAAGCTGTTCTTTAGCAGCGTGAGGTTTATCTTCAACCTTGTCTCCAAAATCTTCAAAGATATCATCAACGTCGGAATCTCCCATTTTTAATAATTAATTTGATAATTTATATTTAAACTTATTGTATTTATGTTGTTATCTTTACTACTAAATTATAGAAAACTTATCAATCTAAATATATAAACTATTATTGTTTAGAAAATTATTTAAAGGATGTCCTCATTTTATTGTAATATGAATATTGGAACAGGTGCTGCAAAAGCATTCTATAATGGTATAGTTGGCCCTACTATTGTATCAGTAGTTCCAGGAAAATATTCTCCAAAAGTGTTGGGTTATATAGCTAATAAATTACCGGATTCTATTGAACCACGTTCAGGATCTGAAGCAGGTCTTGAAGCTGCAATAAAACATAGCCGTACTGCAGGCAGTATAGAAGGTATTGTTGGGTTGGGTTTTATTACTGCGGGCTTCGCAAACGTACCATTTGTAGAAAATGGTAATAATAATCCAATCGTGTATAATATGGGGGCTGGTGGAGTTTTGTTTTTAGATGGTATGTATCGGTTATCACAATCACTTTCTAAAAATCGTCCTTCTTCAATTCTTGGGGGGTTAGGTTATTTAGTATCTACTGTTTTTTATCATTTTCCTAAAAAGCTTCGCGAAATGAGTAAGAAATCTCGTGATTTACAACAATCCAGAATAGAAGACATTAGTTCTCAATAATTATTTTCTGATAATTTATATTTTTGAGCTAAAAGTATAGAAAACTTTATATTCTCAATTAGCAAGGATAATAATTTAGTATGAAAATCACTATAGACACAAAAGAGGACAGCCACGAAGAGTTGAGGAAAGTCATAAAGATGCTTTCTTCCTTGGTTGGAGAAGAAGTTATGAGCAACCAAGCTGATATTTTTTCTGATAGTAGTAATGGGGGTTCTGATATGTTTAGTGACAGCAGCAGCCCAAGCGAGACCAGCAGTTCAAGCGGGGGTTCTGATATATTTGGTAATGATAACAACAGTAGCGATTCTTCTGGTGATTCAAGCAGTTCTTCTGAAAGCTCAGGTGGCGGCGTATTTAATATGTTCAGCAGCGGTTCTGGAAGTACAAGTCCTGAAGATACAACAGAGACTGTTGAGGATAGTAAAGAAGAAAAAGATGATGTTGATACAGATATACCTGATGTTGAAGAGTATCACTAAATTTCTATAATTTTGCCTTTTTTCCCAACACTAATAACCTTGGTTTTGCCTATTTTTTCTTCTATGCCTTCTGCTTCATGCACATGGCTGCAAAGAAGTATATCCGGACTAAATTTCTCTACTGCTTTCCTTACACCTTTGCTTCCAGGAAAGAATTCTGTAAATTTTTCCATTTTACTGCCGGATGGATGCACATGTGTTGCCATTATTTTTTTGCTTAGATACTTAATTTTATCAAAGCCTTTTTTTAGCAAGCCGTAAATTTCATCTTCATCTAATTGAAACAAGCCAATATTTGCTCCACCAGCACCAAAAATACCAACGTCTTTGTACTTAACAGAATATCCATGCAGGTTTTTTACACTATAAAGCTCTGACAAAAAATCGGTTGTAGCAACAGTTTCATGATTTCCGGGCAGAAGCAGCACTTTTTCCTTTCTCTTGACAAAAGGCCCTATTAAATTGTCTGTGCTTTGGTCTGCCATTGTAATATCGCCGCATAGAATAACTAAATCAACATGCTCTTTTTTGGCTTTTTCAGCCAGTTTTTCAGCCAAACCTGTATCTCCATGTATATCACCAGCTGCTAATATCCTTAGTTTCTCATGTTTCTTTTCTTCTTTGGGTTTCATTATTAGACAAAGTTAGTAATATTGATTTAAAAAGGTTTCTTACAAATATCATTTCTCATGCCTTGGATGCTCATGGCCTACCTCTTTTCTCTTTCTCAGATGTTCAATGTGGGCAACTTTTTCTTTCAGGAATTTATTAAGATTTAATCCGTGTTCTTCAATCATTGTAGATACATGATGGCCTCCCAAGAAATGAGGCATAAGCACATAGGTTGCACCAGCATCATACAACCTCATTGCTTCATCAATCTGATGAGAAACAACTGTTATAATTGCTTTTTTATTGGATTCCCTGATTTTGTTAATCAATAAAAGATTTGTATTTAGGTTATGTATCGTTGAAACAACCATTTTTATTTTTGAAAAGTTTAATTCATTTAGCAATTCAGAATCATCTGCATCACCATACTTGCAATCGAAACCTTCTTTTGCTAATTTTGTTATTGTTTCAGGATTATAATCTACGATAAGAAACTTCTTTTTTATTTTTTTAAAAGACTCTAAGATATCATAACCAATTCGGTCGTATCCAAAAAGAATAATATCATAAATTCCATCTTTCTGGTATTTATGTTCATCAACTTTTTCACCTTTTCTCTCAAATATTGTCAGATACTTTGACAAATAGGGGTAGATCTTATTTGCATAAAGTATAAGGTAAGAAGAGCCGGTAATAGTTATTAAACCAACAACAGTCACAAGAGATAATATTTCATTTGTCAGATGCCCTACCTTAACTCCTAATGCAACAAGAATAAAAGAAAATTCACTTATCTGGGCTACAGTTAATCCTGCTAAAAAACTGTTTCTTTTTGTATAGCCAAGCAAACCCATTAATACCATTACTATCAAAGGGTTTCCAACCAATATGAATGCTGAAAAGATTAGTATAGGAATTATATACTGGCTTATATTTGTAAAAACCATTTGAGAGCCTAATAATATGAAAAACATAATTACAAAAAAATCCCTCAAGGGCTTCATCTTAGAGACAATTTCATAACGATATGGCGATACAGACAAAACAACACCGGCCAGGAGAGCTCCAATTTCCATTGAGAAATTAAAATAATAAAATAGGGAAGCTAAGGCCAAAGCCCAGCCTATCGAGAACAATAACAAAAATTCTTGTGATTTAGCAATGTAAGTGGTTAACTTTGGTATCAGGGAAATTCCTATGAATAAGACGAATGTAAACAGGCTTATACCTATAACAAATGTTTCAAAGGCTTTACTCATTAGATTCTCACCGCTTAAAGCTGATGAAATGGCCATAAGGATGAGAATTGCAACCAAGTCCTGGACAATTAAAAACCCAACAGAAATTCTGCCATATAGTGTATCAATATCCCCTTTGTCAGATAAAAGCTTCATAATAATGATTGTACTGGAAAAGGTCAATGCAATTGCAATATATATTGCAACTATTGTAGAAAAACCTAAAAGTATGCTGATAAAAAATCCAATTACTGAAGTAAATAGAATTTGCCCAAGGCCGGTTATTAATGAAACCTTTCCAACACCTTTTATCATGGCAGGATTCATGTTTAATCCTACCATAAAGAGAAGCAATGCTACACCTATCTGTGCGAAGGTTGTTATAGCATCCTGGGACTGGACAATGTTAAGCAAAGACGGACTTACAATAATTCCTGTTAAAATGTAGCCTATGATTAGCGGTTGTTTTAGTAATCTTACTATGCTTACTACCACAACTGCAATAAATATGATGATGCTTAATTCAACAAATACATTGCTGACAACCATTTTTATTCCAACACCTCAATACTTCCATTATCTTTGACTTCTGTTTTACTTCTTTCAGTTAATCTTAACTCAATAACATCATTTTGCTTTAATTGCTCAATTAATTCTTGTTTTGATATTTTCATCAATGACGCTAAATCATCCAATTTCATTTATTCACCTTCTTTATTTGGAGTATAAAGCCGTCTTTATGCTTCTTAAATTCCATTTCAGAGCCTTTTTTCAGGCCTTCATACTCTGCTAGAATCTTAGGAATAGTTAATACAAGCTGTCCAGACGGTAGTTTTTGTACTTTTACCATATTTAATAGTATTTTAAATAGTTTTTTGATTATTTATTATATTAGTTAGAATAATAGTATTTAAAGGTTTTGGTTTTTAGATTGATATGGGTAATATTTTTATTTTTACTAGTAAGTAGTTAACAGCATAAGATTTAAATATTGATCAAATAAACTGATGTTATAATGACACTTGATGAAGATGTTCTAAAATTTGGAGCAAAAGGTGCTGTACTAAAGTATATTCGTGAAACAGATCCTTCAATTCGAATAGAGCCTTTTTTGTTAGTTCCTGTTGGAGCTGACTGGAGAGAGTATAGAAGTCAAATTGCTGAAGTTACTGAATTAGGAGATTGTTTAGTTCGGAGTTCTTCACCTGTGGAAGATGGAAAAAGAGTAAGTTTTGCAGGATTATTTAATACAGTAAAATTCGAAGGAGATGCTGATCCAGGCTATGTTCTAGAGACAGTAACTGACAGGGATGTTTTAGATTATGCAAAAATTCATGGAATAGAAGGTCCAATAGAAATGGGTCTTGTCTTTCAAAGAAATTCTAAATCTGATATGAATTGGGGTATTTTGAGGCATCCTCATAATCCTGAATTATTGTTTGTTATGGGCCAAGGTAAGAATATATTTGGTAGCAGATATACTGACGATTTTGTTTATGATGAAAATACTGGTGAACTTCTAGATGTCTTTAATTATTATATGGCAAGAGAAGATAGAATTCAAGATCGACAACTACCTTTTGATGACTTAGTTAAAGCAATTGAAGTTTACAAAAGAATAGAAGCAATGCCGGAATTCCAAACTGGTTACACTTATCATATGGAATTTGGAACTAATCCTGTTTCAGTGTATCAATTCAGACCATTTAGGAAAAAGGGAACTGCTGACTGGAAATTTGATTCATATGATAGTCATGGTTATGGAGAAGATGAAACAATTTTTTATTCAACTAACATATGTTTTGGGATAACTCCTCCTGAAGGTTTGAAACTTACTTTGGCAAGAGCACTATCAACAGATGCACGCAAGGAACTTATAAGTTATGGCAGAAGCTTAATAGGTAAAATGCCGCATGATGAAGTTGTCAAAAAATTAATGGATAAGGGGAGCTTAAGTGAACAGGAAAGAGCTTATGCTGAGCAAATAGCAGGACTTGATCCAAATGTTATTGGTTCGGTTGACAGTGAAGCATTTGATAAAGCAGTAAGTGAATTAAACAGGAGTGCTAAAAAAGAAGAAACATGTTTGTATCAGGAAAATATGCATCATCAGTTTGGAAGAGATATTGATATAGCTTTTCCAAATGCAAAAGCATATGTGCCTAATATGGGTTTTCAATTTTTAACCCATAGATGGTTTAGAGCAATGCAGCATTATGATATAGTATTAGTTGGTCCAAACCTTCACCTTAAAACAGGACAGGAAGTAAGAGTGTTTTCTGATGGCCTTATTGGGAAAATTTCCTCTCGACCGTTATATTCTTAATCTCCCAAACCATATCACTTGCAAGATAAGTAAATCCTTTTTTCTTTTTTAGAAGAATGTCTCCTATTAAACCATTAAAGTAAGCTGCATTTATTGCAGATTGCAGTAAAGATAAGCCTTGTCCTAAAAATCCTACGCATAGGCCTGCTAAAACATCCCCTGTTCCTGCTTTTGACATGCCTGGATTGCCTGTTTTGTTGTAATAGGTTTTAGAAGCTGATATTATCTGGTCAACTGGACCTTTTAACAAAATAATATTATTTTTCAGGTGTTTTCTGAAATTGTTTTTGTTTAATTTTGAATTTTTTAACAGAATCTTAAATTCTTTTTTGTGCGGGGTTAATATTGAGTTTTTAACGTCTTGAAGTTTAATGTGTTTTAATGCATCTGCATCAATAACCAATGGTTTTTTTGTTTCTTTGACATATTTTTTGACAAAAGATTTTGTATCATTTCTTAATCCCATGCCATTGCCTATCAAAACAACATTATGACTTTTTTCCAGTTTTTTTATTTTATCTAAATGCTTTAAAGAAAAATGATTGCCCTTTAATTTGACAGTAACCAGGTCTGAACTTAATGAATTAACGCACCATGCAACTTTTTCAGGATCTGCTATTGTAACCCAGTCTACTCCACTTCTTAAAGCTGCTAATCCTGCTAAGGCAACTGCTCCAACATAT
>SDBV01003265.1_pt1 | contig 24034 bp, 32 predicted proteins | sample 2277081 | NCBI WGS metagenome assembly SDBV01 (sample SAMN10402039, study PRJNA504765) | marine sediment metagenome | isolation source: marine sediment core GS10_PC15, 223 cmbsf | place: Arctic Ocean: Southern Knipovich Ridge | collected 2010 | reverse complement strand
GCTACCGCTCCGCCCACGAGACCCCCGCCAACGGCAAGGGGAATAAGGGTCAGTAGCGACGGAATCATTTGCACGCCCTTGGTAAGGTAAAAATCGGGATCAGCCATGTCTGACCACTCAAATTCTTTGTAGAGTTCCTTCACTTTGTTGTTTTCGATTACTGCCTGTGCATATGTCCTTACGCTCTTTCCCGACTCCTCAAACCCGGCCCAGATCATACCCCCGCCTACAAGGTCAACCAGGCCGGCACCTCCTGTTTGAAAACTGTCAACGGCCTTCTGTAGCCGTGTCTGCGGATCCTCCTCGGCTTCTTCCACTTCTGCGGAAGGCGCACCCTTCTTTCCCGGTCCAGCCATCCCCGCAGTCTGTATCTCCATCTCTTCACGTTCCCGCTCGTCCCGGTCATCCAATATCTGCTGCACCCTCGTTTTCGGCTTTTGGGGGCCAAGTTGTGGTATCCAGCCCGTCCCGGCATAACCAGGCGTTACAGGGGTTGCCAGCGCCTGTAGCCGAGCAATCACTTCCGGCTCAACCTGTCCCGACGTTTCTGTCGGGATACGCTCCTTGCGTAACGCAGGTTGTGTATTTCCAACAACGGCCCACCCTTCCGGCAGACCCTTCTTGACTACTTCCCATCCGGTCGGTAGTTCTGACACTTAAATTCCTTTGGGTGTGAGTCGTCCGTTGCGGACCACGTAGAGATTCCCTTGCGGGTCGCGGATAATCGTCCCGTCTGATTCGTCTACCTCTATTTCGGCATAGTCCAGCAGGTCCCCTGTTTCCGGCTTTGGCGGCCCCATCTTCCCGGCATACTGGCCGGGGGCTGGTTTTCTCCCCGCCTGCTCCCCTGTAAGTTTCACCAGCAACTTGTTGTCCGCCCTGTCTTTGGCCTCCAATCGGGCCAGGTTGCGCTTATACACAAGTATAACGCTTTCGGGAGGAGGTTGATAACTCACCTCACGGGTAATAGGCTCAGTTACCTTTTTCCCTTTGATCTTCTCCTGGTATGTTTCCCTTTTGCCCTGGCGGGCCAACATGCGCTCATCAATCTTTGCAATCCGCCCCTCAGGGGTCGGTTTGGGCGCCAGATCCTTGCGGATGTCCTCTCTCAGGATGCGCTCCTGTTCCTCCTTGCGTATCCGCTCCTCGGTGGTTGGCTCTGGCTGGTAGGGCATACCATTCAGGGTAACTATGCGGTGGCCACCGGGAAGTGGCGGTAAACCTTTCTGTTTAGGCACGACTACCCTCCCCAGCGAATCCAGCGTCCGTTGCGGAGTATGTAAACATTGCCAGCCTCGTCGGTGGCAAACTGAGCATTGCTAAGTGCTTCGGCTTGTCGGCCCTTAAGCGCCTCCTGCTGCCCCATCTTCAGCCCCGCGTATCCCTGCATCCCGGCGCCAACGTCGCCGGCCGCTCCCGTCACGCCGCTGTAATACTGGCTCTGGATATCCTCTTCGGCCCCGTATTTCATGGTGGCCAACTGCCGGATCAGATCGCTTTCGCCCTGGGCGTATTGGCCAAACTCCTGCTGGGCCCCTGTTTTGGTCATCTCGTTCTGAATGGCGATAGCCCGGGCCTGGTCAGCTATCGAGCGTAGCGTCTGGGCCTCAACCTGGCCGGTCATGCTGGCCGCCACCCCTGAGTGCTCCAGACCCCGCGAGGCGGCGTATCCCTGCGCCCTCTGCCGGGCAACCTGGCCGGTCTCTCCCACCTGGCTGGACACCCGCTGCATCATCTCACGCGTCGGCAGCGCACCTTCCGTCATCCGCTTGCGAAGCATTGACAGCCATTCCTGCTCATACGGGCTTTTCTTCAGGTAGGACTCGGAGAGCCGCCCCAGCGCCTTTTTGGACTTTTTCTTCTGCTGGTGGGCGCCCCACAGCTTCGACGCCGCGGAAATGGCCGTGCCGCCCGCATACAATGCTGCTACTATTGGAAATGGCATTACTTCACCTCCACCAGCACGTGGAAGTACATCTCGTTGCCCCGGCGGACGTACCGTCTGCGCTCAAACCCCGTGGGTTCCCCCGGTCCCAACTGGGCCGGATGAAGGTCGACCTCCACCTCCTGGCCGTCAGTCAGGTCATCGATATAGGGCGGCTTATTAAGTACCTCAACACTCCGCCGCTCAAACGCCTGGCGGATCATCTGGCCCACCTGCCGTTTGGTTACGTAGTCAAGGGCTTTGCCATTATCCTCAGCCTGCGAGCCTTCGGCCAGGGTTTCGTTAACTGTGTCAGTCATGCTTCAACCTCCAATTCAATTCCGCGTATTTCGTGGTCGACGTTCGCAGAGGCCGCTGAAGCCAACTCCAGCGCTACGTTCCTTCCCCTGCGCTTAATTTTAATCACTCTCTCCTCCCCGTTGGCCGCCGCGGCAATGGCCGTCAGGGTCTCGCTGGTCTCTCCATCGTTCAGGTATACCTTCGGGGTTATGGCGTCGCTACCTTTGTGGTTAAGCCGGCCATACCGGATAAGCGACTCCCGTTCCATTGTGCCCGGGTGGATGTAGGCCGTCTTCAGTTTCGTGCCGAAGATCTCCGTCCCCGTCAGCGCCTGGTGCATCCGGTAGGTCGCCGTTCCTTCCCATTCGTGCAGGTAGAAGTAGCCGTTCTCGTCCAGCGCCGACCGCTCCGGCTTCACTGGGGCCGCCGACACTGTCCCGTATGGGAACTTGAACCACTTGGGATACTCTTCGAACACACTATCGATCTCCAGCGCCCAGGCCTCGGTGTTGGTTCCCAAATTGAACTGCACGATTCTCCGCTCGGACAGGTACATCGCAGAGAAGTCGGTGCTCCCGGCCACCACTGCCGCCCGGTAGACGTCGTCTATCGGGAAGGATACCGCCCGCTCCTTTATGCGCCCGTCCAGGCCCATGAAGTAGATCCCGGTGTCGTAGCAGAAGAAGTACCCGATGGGCGTCTTCACAATCGCAGCGTCGTTAATCAGCCCAATATCCCCCTCGTGCTCGCTTTTCTCCCACGCCGTGGGATCGGCCCGGGGGACCTGCAGGTAAGCAATGTCGTGTCTGTAAAACAGCGCCAGCGCCCCGGCCCTGTCCAGGGGGTATATCCCCATTCCTTCGCCGCCGCGGCCGCTGTCCGGCATGATGAAATTCTTGTTCGGTATCACGTCCGGTTGGTCTATCTCGCTGAATCCCACCCAGTCCGGATACTGCTCATTCTCCCCGCTGGGATCAAACGCCAGGTTAAACACGTACAGCCTGCCACTGAACCATGCGCTGTACTTGTAGTATGCTTCGATCGAGGTTACCCCCGCCAGCGGGTGCCCACCCTTGTCCAACAGCCCGGCATCCGTAAATCTCAGCGTCGCATTAGGCGTGGAATAGTCCCACATCACCTTGCCAAACCTGAGAGATACACCTGTTCCATTGGTGGGGTCGCTGCCCAGGCCCAGAACCTTGTCGTCGTTGGCCAGGATGACCCGATATGCCGACTGTTCCTTGATGACCCAGCCCATGTATGCATTGTCCTCATAGGACGCGGCAGAGACGTAGTAAGCTGGCGCTCCGCCACTGCCACTGCCAGTATCATCTGTGGACTGGTAAACCCAGTTTGGGGAAACGTATTTGTATTTCTTTATTTCGTATGATTTTCTAACATACTGATCCGGGATCTCATCTTCCCCCGAATAGATAGTAAGAACGGTTACCGTGTTAGACTCAATATCATACCGGGTTCCACTCTCCTCAATCTCAAGCATGTATTTAAGGTCATTTTCCTGGGGAGCGTCCCCCAGGGGGCGCGTCGACTGCCATGCGTTAGCACCCCAACTCTTGTCCCGGTCGTACCACTTCTTCTCCATCGTGTCGCCACTTCCCGTAACCGCCGCCGGGTCGTTCTGCGTCGAGACCATCTCCACCAGCTGATAGAGTGCGTCATCGTCATTTGCGGCGTCCACATTGACCTGCCGGTAGATTTTAAGGTGTGTTATGCGCGGGCTCCAGTCGGCGTCGCTGAATCCCATCTTCAAAAGAAGTATATTGGTCGTCCCGGATTCAATCTCATAGTGGGCCTTGCCCGCTGCGAACAGCGCCTCCTGGCCGCCGTCCAATACCGGCACGACCTTGTAGAAGTGATGTCCGACCCCCAGTTCGCCCCCCGTGGCCGATTGCAGCGTCAGGCTGCTGTAAGTCCACGTTGCAGGGTATTTCACTGCCGCGTCGCAGTCGTACCAGACCGGCGTAGTATAGGAATGATCCCATAAGTCGTGAAAAAACTTACGCTTTATGTAACCGTACCATACGGGAGATATACTCCGGCTGAATGCCAACCTCAGCACGACACCGATCACCAGCGCCCGCATCTCGTCGCCCGCCGCTATGGTTCCGATATCCTCCACCAGCGTCCAGGAGGACCCCGCCGCGTTGCTTACATATATTTTGCCGGTAGCGGTTGAATATCTCCATAGCGAAAGCCATGCCGCGCCACCGGTCAGGTCTTTGTGAACGAACCGGTACAGGTTTCTCAGGTACGAGCTGGCCGGGAAGTTGCTCCCATAAGCCAGAGCGCCGTCCCGTTTGCGGATCTTCCCCGGTCGGTCAAGGTAGAAGTTCTCCAACTCCGACGCAAAGCCGGGAGGTAGGTCGTCCTGGTCGGCAGCGGTGAATACGCCCTTGCCGGGATCATATATAGGAATCGGGTTCAACTTATCCGCCTGTTTTGGAAGCATACATTATGCGATCCCTTCCCAGTCGCTTATGACCTGCTTGGGGTAGCCTCTGGCCGCCCGCTCGCCCTTCACTTCGTCCCGCAGCCGCACGTACTCAGCCATCCAGTAGTCCCGCTGGGCCGTGTCGCCTTTGGAGGCATAGCCTACCGCCAACGCCCGGGGGATCAGCCTCTCTGCGTAAATCTCCGGGATCATCGGCACGTACTCATGGACGTCAATCTCGATCTCGTCGCCTGCGACTTGTCCGGTAATTGCTGCTGCACCAATGTAATCAACCGCCGCTGAACCGCCAATGCCAGCGACTTCGAACAGGTCGTCGGCTACCACGGCGCCACCCTTGGCGGTTGCCAGGGCATTATCCAGCGTGTCGCCAGTACCACCTACCGTAAAAGTGTCGCCAACAACGATCGCCGCCCCTTTGGCCACGTACAGTTCACCAGCCGCGGCGGCGAAGAAGGCTGCCAGGTCAGCGTCCTGTTCGTCGGTCACCGTCAGTTCAATATTGCCCCCGATGGTATACTTATGGCGGTTCCCATCCAGGGTATAGTTGTTACAGTTCCGTGTGATGTCCCGGGTTACGTTGAAAAACGCCACAGTATCGGTCTTCAGCGGCTCTCCAATGCCCAGGTTCAGATAAATTATGGTGGTTGTAGTGCCCGTAAGCGCCCTGTAGCGCTTTTTAGCGTAGGTTGGTAGTGTCCAGTACGAGATCCGCAGGTTCTCCGCCGAACTCGGCGCCGGCAGCAGGTGAATCCGGTCGTTCTCCAGAAAATACTTCCAGGGCGTCCCTTTCCGGATGGTCCCGCTGGAGTCGTACCGCTCCTGGTAGCCAAAGTTGGCCACGCTGGTCTCTTTGAGGGGTACGCCCCGCCAGGTAACCTCCTTGATCTCCACCAGCCCCAGGGGCATCTCGTAGTCCGGCGTGTCTACTACGGTGCTGTAAACCACCTCCGCGTCAATGCACTTCGTCGCCCTCGCAAAATCCGGCTCGGCCAGGTCTTTCAGTGCCCGCTCAAAAACACGCGGGGCCACATTGCCGATCTGGTCCTGGCAAATTGCTACCAGTTCGTCCCAGGTTAGCATTTCGCCCCCTTATTTACGGCCCGGGCCGATTCCTGGCGGACCCTCACTCTCGTAGCGAGCGTTGCGCAGTCCGATTTCTCCCACAACCTCGTCGTAAGTGGCCTTGGAGCGTTCGGTCTTCCCATCGTGCCGCCATAGGTGAGATTCTGCCAGGTCCACCACGAAGCCATGCAGACTCGGGTTCAACTCGCAGGCGGCATCGGAAAGGCTATCGAGAACGCCGTCAGCCGTTACGAAGTGAATCACGTCGTCGGCTTCAAAGAGTATGGTTTCGTCCGGGTTCACAGTCTTAAGCACAGTCGTGGTATTGTCTACGATGATGAAATAGCAGCCCTTGGTTACATTGTATCCAACCTGGCCGTTGAACTCGTCAGCCGTCCACCCTGGAGTCGTGAATGTGAGCTCGATATAGTAGGCGTCAAGGTCCGGCGCAGAGACAACAGCCCCACTTGCTACGCTGGTCACGGTGAATTGGGCTACCATCGACTGCGGTTCCCGCAGGTACCAGACATCGATGTGCTGAATATCGTCGTCGGCAGCCACGTAGATGCGTTCGTTCCGAACGTAAGCCAGCGGCCGCTTGTTGGTGCCCTGGTGCCATGCGTTGACTGTCTTCCTCACTTCGCCCGGCTCGATCATGTGGGCAAAGTTGCCGTCGTGAATCTTGACTTCCTGGATGCCATTTATCAATGGCTGATAGGTCAGGGCGCTAAAGGTTATAGAGCCTTCATCGTCATTGGTGTCCAGGGCACAGGTGATATCGAACTGCTTAACCTCCAGCTCTTTCAGATAGGCCGGGTGGATCAGGTTGGTAAGCCGCAGTTGCGCCCAGTTAAGGGCGGATAGTTTCAGTGCGGCGGAAAACTTGTCCTCGTTGGCGTCCTCCAGCCGCAGACCCAGCATGTCAACCATTTCAAGGGTGGTAAATCCTGCCATAGTTCTTTCCTTAGTTGTCGTATCACCCCAGCCAGGCCCCGCCAACCAGTGACGGGGCCCTTCGGGATGGGTTTATGGTGTCGTCTGCTTGCTAGACGACTGGGTTACGAGTTATCCAGGACGCCGCTTATGCTCGGGTAGTTGATAGTCATACCAGCCACCCTTGCAGTGGCATCGGCGTTGAGAACTTCCTCAACGCTGAACACCGCGCCCGGGATAAGGTCAAGAGCGACAGGTGTATCGCATACCGGCGCTCCAAGTCCCGCCGCTCCCACTACAGCCGCATACACTTGGCCACCAGGTGCGCAATCAGGGGGAACGTACACAATCGCTTCTGTTCCTCCACCGACATTCGACACAACGAAGAGATCGTCAGCCGCCAGGGCGGTACCCTTTGCGGTAAGCAGTTTCCCATCGCTGAAGTCGATAGCGGTTATGTTTCTGACGATGTCATTAACCGCTACCGCCCCTCCTCCTCTCGCGACCATCCATGCGCCCGTAGTAACGAAAGCCACTCCTATGGCCTCCGTAACGAGTGTCGTTACCGAATAGTCAACATCGGTAACAATGGCCTCCGGGGCATCACCCGCAATCAGGTACCAGCCGAACTTGCCGGTTGTAATCGCAGCCATCGCGATTGCCACCAGTCCCACGCCACCACTTGCCAGTATCGCAGTGACGGCTGCGGCAGTGCTCGTGATGTAGTACGTCACGAGCGTGCCCGCCACAGTGGCATTGAGACCTTGCAGGTAGATGAAGACATTGCCGTCCCCGTCTTCGTGCCGAGTACCGAGAGCGAACCTGGCGGTGCTGTCAACGTCAGTTAGTCCACGAATCAAAGTCATCATGCACCTCCTTACGCTGTTGGCGTTTTGTCGTTGACGCTCGGGTAGTTGATGGTTGCACCAATCACCGCGCCAGATTCCATTACGCTGCATACAGCGCCGACAATCAGGTCACCAGTGACCTTAACGTCGTCAACCGATCCGGCGGTTGATGTTCCATAAACTGCGGCTCCTGCGGCACAACCGCCGCCGGAAATCGCCTTGCCCACCAGGGTGTTACCCGCAATCAAGTACCAGCCGAACTTGCTGGCCGCGGTTGCAGCCATCGCGATAGCGACCAGCCCGATCCCATTTGCTGCAAGAAGCGTGGTTACCGCAGCAGCAATGCTCGTGATGTAGTAAGTCACCCACGAACCTACGGCCGTACTCCCGATACCTTGCAGGTAGACATACACGTTGCCGTTCTTGTCCGTCCGGCGCGTGCCGATGTCGTACTTGGCGGTGCTGTGCACGTCAGTGATCGCGCCATGAGTCAATACTGGACTACTCACTTGGCACCTCCCTTACGCTGTCGGGATGCTGGTGAGAGCGGTCTGGCGTCTACGCTGTGAGCAGACGAACTGCCCCATCCAGTAGATCCGGGCCACCCGGGCATCCTGATTTCGGTTTTCGAGGAACGGCGCGAAACTGAAGTTCCGCTTCGGATGCACCTTGAAGTACAGGTACCGGGTGTTCAGGAAGAACATCATACCTGCGGTGCATTCTTTGTCCGAGACCATCTCGGCGCCCTTGTAGCGGAACACCGTCCAGCCAGCGTCTGCCAGCCGTCCGTTGCCTTCCCACCGTGCCTGTGCGCCAACGATTGCCTCGTAGGCTGCCATTACAGCGTCGGTGGTAACGATCAGGTCCGGCGTGTCCGAACCGTCTGCGGCGCCTCTGAACTGCGTCGCCATGTCCAGCAGCAGGAAGTCCGCGTCGGTCACGGTTCTCAGTTCGGCTAGGTCTGCCGCCCCGCTTGCCAGCGCAGTGAATGGCGCCCACCACGAGTAGTCGCTCGAGTCGATCCCGCCAATACCGATTGTCGGATCGGCGGCAACGATGTCGTTGAGCGAGGTAATCTCGGTGGCTACATTCGCCTCGGCTGCGGCGAACATCTTGGTGGTGAATAGGTATTTCAGGCTGGCCTCCGCATTGGCCATCCGGGCTTCGATGAGGTCCACTACCCCGTCGGGGCCGGTGTTCATCATCTCGTCCCGCCCTGAAATGTTGATCGGGCAGGTTGCCTGCACCCAGTCGTACAATGCGGTATCCATGATCTCAGGCTGATTGGTGCCCAAGAGCTCGTAACCGCTGTAAAACTCGGCTTCGGTGTTCCGCCCGTACATTACGGGCACCCGCAGCTTCCGGCCGCCGCTCTGTTCCTTCGCCTTTCCAAGCAAAATCTTCAGAATGGCGTTGCTGTTGAAAATGTTATCAACAACTTGCGGCAGGTAGTGCTCCCGTATGGCGGTTTCGATGTCTCCATATGGAAACGCCATAGTAAAAACTCCTTCCGTTTCTGACCTGCCACAAAAAACGCCCTAGCCTCCCTGTTTATTTCGGGGCTGCCAAGGCGTTAGCCTTGTTGTACCCACCGGGTGGGTATTGCTATGGCGGGTCAGTTATTTATTGAAACTCTTTATCGTAGCCGCCCGCGCCGCATTGAACCCGAAGTCTCCTGTTACAGGCTGGAATCCGGACTTGATTTCCTTCGCTCCAGGTCCCACGGGGGCCTTGGGCTTGGTCTTCCCGCCCTTCTTCTCTGCCTCTTCCAGGGCTACCTCGGCTTCCTTGAGCCGTTCCGCCTGGGTGTGCAGGTCGTATGCCTTGTCCAAATCGGACAGATTGTTGTCCACCATGAACTTCAAGAACGCCTGGCGCTTTTCTGGTGCGCCAATCGCCTTCTGGTGGTCTTCGTCCTTCGCGGTGAGCTCCCTCAGCGCCTCCATGAACTTCATGTCGTTCAGGTCGGTGCGCATCTGCTTCAGTTCGTCATCGGCCTCTGGCTTATCTTCCCTATCCGGGTTGGTTTGCACCTTTGCGGCTTCTCTCACCGCGGACAGTGCCTTTTTGTCCAGTTTATGACCCATGTCTTCCAGGACCTCCAGCGCGTCCTCGTCCTTAAGAAGTTTCTCAAGGGTGTCGGTTACGCCTTCAATCGCTTTGGCCTGAGCAGATAGCGTTTGGGCTTTCTCCGTGTTGACCTTATTCCAGTTCTTGTTTTCCTGGTGTTCTTTGACAATCCCGCCCAAGTCTTCAAGGCCGTACTCCTTGCCATCCAGCTTCACGGAGGTCGGCTCTACCGGCTTGGTAGGCTCTTTCTCCCCATCGGGATCACCCTTGGAGGGTCCATTACCCTCGCCTGGTTCACCATTAGACTTACCCTTGGCATTGGTCTCGGTGCCATCGGCGGTTACCTTCGTGGGGTCGTCAGGGGTACCAGTTGGTTGCTCGCCCTCTTCGGTCGGTGCAAACGAGTCGCGTACCTCCTGTGGTATGTTGAAAGTGCTCATAGTTGGTCCTCCTTAGACACTATGATTGACCGCTACTCTGGGCGGGGGCACCTTTAGCCCCGCCAACGGCGGGGCCTTGCTCCGCGCCCATCAAATTTTGTTGTGGGGGACTATAAAGTCCCCTCTGCTGCAAACTAATCAGCAGGTTCATAATGGCATCCTCGTCGTCGCCCTGCAGGATCGCCTGCTCTTCCGGTGACAGTTGTTCCATGTCCACACCGGCCAGTGCGCCTTCCTTGCGCTTCCTGTTCAATACCGCCAGTATCATGTCCCTGATCTCCGAAGGCATCAGTTCCAGCAGCACGTCCGGCGGCAGTTGGAGAAGCGGGGCCAGTTCGGCCAGCAGTTGAATAAGTTCCGCCTTGTTTTCAGTAAGGGGCACGCCTGCGCGTATCCAGAATTTCTCTCCCTCAAAATCTCCCGCGGAATAAGACGAGGCCCGGTAATCCCCGGTCGCCCGGTCCCTCTTCAGGAACGCAATCGGTTCCACTACATTATTTTGGATAAACCGGGCTATGTGGTTGTAAATATGGCCCAATGGCACCCGGATGGAATATTGCTCTTTGAAGCGGATCCGGCTCTGGGCCGCCGCCTGAAGCCGCGCAATCGCCGACGCCGCTGTAACCGCTCCTTCCCTGCGGCCCTTGATAACGTCGCTGACGCCCGAAACCCCGTTGGCCATATCAATCAGCAACATTGGCAGTGCCAGCATCTCCGACGGAAGTCTTTTTGCCTCCAGCCATTTCACTACGGACGCTCTGGTTGGTAGCCATATTGTCTCCCGCGGCCCTGTCTTTATGCCATGCGGGTTTTCAGCCTTCATGTCTGCGGTTGCCGTAATAGGCGGATTGCCCGCCAGCACCGCCCCGTCCACGGCCTCCGACAGGATCACATCGGCTGCAAGGTTCAGGGTTTCAAGCTGCTCCGGCTCGCCTATGCCCCACAGCGAGTTTGGCTGCGGGTAGTTCACAATGTCGGTAAATGGCGGGTCCCCTGTTTCATAATCAGAGTCCTCCGGCTCAACCAGAAGCCTGTCACCTGCTACGGTGGCGTGTAGATATTTTTCCCTCGGTGTTGGAGCCTCGCCCTGGTCCAGGCGGTCTATATTCTCTTCCAGGTCGTGGGCACACCAGAGATCGATCAGCAGGGTCTGATCCAACATATCCCTGCCGCCGGGTTCCCCCGCCCTGCCATAGTCCGCGCTTCCGGCCTGTTCCATCAGGTTCCCGGTGGTGGCTCCGGCCTTGCGATCACGGTGCTGTTCGGGGAACAGGTGGAAACTCCGGTACTGGTCCAGCCGACCCTCTCCCTTGAGCCCCCGGACCTTGTCAGGCCCATATATGCGCGCTATTTCCGTTAGGTATACCGGCGAAGCGGTAACATACCACTGGGCTTTCTTAAATCTGCCTGCAAACGGGTCGGGGAACCATGAGAAAATGTCGATCAGCTCGATATCGATGTATTGCTCGCCCGGGAGCATCCGGATTGGGGAGTTGCCATAGGTAAGTGCCGCCTTCAGGGCCATCATCCAGACTTCGTCCGCCTCCGCCTTGCGCCATTGATGGTATATGCCGTCTTCCATCTTCTGGGCCTTTTCCATCATCTCGGTTATGTTTAGCTCCTCGGTTTGGGTCGGCTCGGGCAGTACGTCCGGCTTGGGCAGGATCTCCGCCAGGTGGGGCATGATGGTCTCGATGGTCTCGAAAATGAGGTTCAGGATGATGCGGGACTTGGACTTGTCCAGGTTCTTGAAGATAGCATAGTGGTCGCCGTAGACCAGTTGCTCATTCCTGCGCCACTGCCGGCGCCTGTCAGACGATTCCCTCAGCGATATATCAAACCGCCGCCGAACCGCCTTGACGATCCTCGTTTCCTCTTCCCCTGGTGTGTAAACTTCGTCTGCCATATAAAAAAGCGCCTCCGGCTCCCTGTTTGTACGGGCCGCCAAAGGCGCTTGCCTTGTTTCTGGTCGCTATGTTAAGTGTGCCCTATCCCATTGTCAATGTTCTAGCGAGCGCACGCAGAGATTTGGGCCTTCTCTGTGTTAAACCACCATCTTTCGGATTTCGTCAGTCAGGTCGCAAATTTGCCCAGAGTAATCCCTGATCACCCCTGGCGAATTCTCGTAAACCTCAGCAGGTGATGGGGTGGGGTTTACGGGTGCCTCCGTCTGAGGTGGCTTTTCCTGTCCAGCGATTCTATCTCTCAACGCCTCCAATTTGCCGACGGACCGAGATAGATTGTTGTTGATTGCCTCAAACAGGTCGGCGTGCCTAGGCTGTCTGTCTTCCTTTGCTGTGAGGTCCATTGTTGTCCTTTCTTCTTTTGGTTAAAGTTGATTGCTACGCATCGGCTCTGGCGGGTTCGCGTCCATGACCTGGCACTTTACCCCCTCTATGCCTGTTTGGGTGTACTCCGCGTATGCCATCCTGCTGTCAGAGGTCTCGTTGATGCGCTGGGCCTCTCCCTCGCACCACTCGCCATACCTGACGTACCTCCCACCAACCCGGAAATAGTGCTTCGCCCACAACTTGCAGGTTACCTCCGTCGGCAGCTTACGTCTTCCGCGCTTACCCATTGTCCAGCCATCTCAGGTAGTTGCGAAAAGCCCACTTCCAAAGGTTTGTCCGCCACATTAGCTCGCACTCTTGAAGGGTAAGGGTCGTTTCTATCTGTGTGTGATGTTGTCGGCAGAGCGGGATCGCCGTGTAGTGCCGCACGGTGGGATTCTTCCTGTTGTTCCCCATGCCAATTTTCATCAGGTGGTGCGGCTCCGCCTTTTCTCTGCATGGAATGAAGACCTGTGCCTGCGTTGTTCCGCCCAGGCACGGCAGCGACCGGATGTGGCCAAGGTATTTAAGACTGGGGTGCACGACGGTCCTTTCCGTCACGACGGTCTGCTATGCCCCTGCGTCGGCTGTATCCCATGGACACAGTGATGGGTACCACAAGACCATCCCGTCTACCACCCTTGCTTCTGAGGCCATCATATACCCTGCGCCCTGGGCGTAAGCCCCGCCTTCGTATACAGAGGATAAGGCCCCGTTGATCCTTCCCGTCTCGCCGCTCGTTGATATAATCATGGCTATCTCGGCACCCACCATACACTTTTATGTCCTTATGCTGACACTCCCCGGTGCCCTTTTTGCGCAACCCCGCAATATGGTCTGGCTGGCCTTCCACGAGGCACTTGATCTTCCAGTACAGTTCCTCCTTGTCTGGGATCAAGCCCAGCAAGTCCTTCAGCGCTTCATCCGGGTACTCCACCGCCATCAGCGGGGCGATGCGGTCGTAAAGTTCGCTAGCCAATAGAAGATTATTGCGAATGGGATGTCTGGGTGCTTTTTTACAGTCTTCCCAACCTAATGCCCACACAATATCCAGTGCCCCGTATATTCTCTCTATCACTTCCTGCTTGCTGTCTTTCACGGCTTTGCCTCCTTTTTGGCTTTCTCTATAAGAAACGCCCCCACACCCAGGGCGTACAGCCCGTTTGCAAAGGCGTCCAGTGTGTTCTCGCGTTCTATTCTTGCCTTTGCCCGTTGGTCGCTTTCATGACCATAATGGTACAGAAAGCAGTGACCGACCTCATGTATCAGCACTTCCTCCATCTGACTCGTCGGCAACTTAGAGGAGATCTCAATTTCGTGTGTTCCGTGGTTCACGCGGCCCGTTAGATTTTGGCCTTCTCCCTCGAACTCGTCTACAATACGTATGGTGTACCAATGCCCGCAAATAGGGAGTTTCATCCCCTGGCTAACCCCGTCTGGTGGGTGTTGATGCTTCATCGCCTATTCATCTCCCGTCACCATTTCCCACGTCTGGGCATAGCCGGCTATGTCGTCAAGGCTGTCCAGTTTGAATCTGTTAGCCAGCCGGCTGAGCTTGGTGCAGATCAGCGCAGGGGGCCAGTCCTCCGCCTTGAGGTCAAGTTTGATGTGGTATTTGCGGCTGATGTACGCCGAGTACATGGCGGCCGCACAGGCAAAGTCCTCCTTGGGTGGGCCATAATCGCCGCCCCGGTCTCCAAATACAAGCGCCTTGGCCCGGTCGAGCACGGTATTGTCTGCTGGCTGTTTAACTACCTGCAAAGTCCGCCAGGCAATCAGGCCGTGGATGGAAATAAAAACCGGAATCCCTTTTTCACCGGCGTGTTCTTCTTCCTTCACCGACCCCTTCGAATCTTCCCACCCCTCCAGCATCAGCATGGCGTCGCAGCCCTCGATTATCCGCAGATCGCCCTCAAGGTAATCCTCGTAGCTGACGCTACAGTCCTGTTCGAAGTGGGCCGTATTCAAATGTGGACAGATCACCGCAAAGCCCGCTTCCCACATCTTTATCGCCATCAGCCGGGCTTTGAGAATGTTCCAGTGAACGTCGCCCGTGTAGGGACCTGATAGGTAGACCAGGGGTTTCATGCTGTCACCTCATGTTTAATGTGATATCCCCTGTCGAAAAATGAGTAGAACGTGCCCCGCGTGCTGCATATTGATCCATCAGGCCGCTGCTTGAATTCAACGATCCATCCGCCTATGTCCGCCCGGAGGCTCCGCCCTCGCATAAATCTTGTCTGGTCCTCCGTGCAGCCAACCATAAAAACGTCCACGTTCCTGTACTTGGGGCTGAAAAGGGCCTTATGGTAGTGCGAGATCAGCAGTACCTGGGGTTTCTCACCGCCCTGGTAACTTTCAACAATCTTCTGGCTTTTGTAGGAATCAGCATAGGCCGAGCCACCCCCGCCATGCAGAAGCCGAACTATCGCATCACCCTCTGGTGCCTGATATTTAATGTCCGCCTCCATGTAGCCAAGGTATTTCAGGTCCTCGCGCCCCGCATCCTGGGCCATATACCCGAGGTGCTTGCCGGGGATAATGGCCTCACGCTTGAAATACCACCCCTCATGGCAATCGCCGTCGATGTAATATGTCGTGATCCCATCCCTGGAGGGGTAGTTTTCGATGAAGTAGTTCATCTGTGCATCAAACCCGGGTCTTGTAAGCAGCTCGCCCTTGTTGAAGCGCGGGTTCTCACCATCAATGTAGTTCCCGCCGTGGTAGACCGTTTCGATTCCCTCCTTCTCGAATATGTCATAAAGGGCGTTCAGTACATCCAGCCTGGCGAATTTGTTGCACAGGTGGGTGTCCCCTATTGCCCCGAATCGGATCCATCTGTCGGCCACATACGAATCAACGCACAGGCTTACGTCCTGCTGCGGCTGCCCTTCCCTGTGGGCGGTTATGCCGTGCTCCGCTATCTCGATGTTGTAGCCCTTGGCACTTAAATTGTTGGCCGCACCCTCTACAAGTTGGGGATATGCCTTAACCGTGTTCGCTATGTCAGTGATGGTAAGCGGAGCAGTTGAATTTTTTAATGCCCGCAGAATTTCTTTTTCTATCTTGCTTAGTTGTGTGGGCTTGTCTTTAGGAATGGGTTCGTTTATATCTTTAATTATACCCGCCTTTATCATGCACTCCAGCCTTTCAAACTCCTGCTTCAGAGCCTCCGCCCTATCTCTATCCCCCGTCTTGGTTGGAATGAGTTTCTCCTTGCCACCACGGGGAAAATGGCGGATGTAATACTTGCCGCGCAGCTTGCGAAGGCCCGCCATCAAATACTCCCCTCCTTCTCCCACCGCCGCTTGTTCCGGTCCTCGGCCTTGGTATCGATGAACTCGCTCAGGTTTGGCCTAATCCTGAACGACGGCGCCGGGAACTGCTCGTAAGTAATGGTGCTAGGGAAAAGCAGGCGCCCTGGATTGTGCGTAATTTTGATCCTGTTTGCCAGGTTAAATCCCTTGGATTTCAGCCAAATGCGTATCGCCTCCTCTTCCCAGTCCTGGTAGAGCACCGGGGGCCTCATATTGGCCGTATCAAGCGTCGCGCGGATCATTACCCTTTGCGAGCGGCTTTCTTTAGGGGCTTGCGAGTTGTCTGCTTCATCGGTTTCTCTTTTGGAACCTCCCTGGTGAACTGTTTACTCGCCTTTTTGGAGGCCTTTCTGGGAGATGTTTGCTTCTTTGGCATTTCAAGATTCCCTTCTTTGTTTTTCCTGCTTTTTGTAAATACTCTAAGAGATAGTTGGGCTTGAGGTAGTTCTTCCTTATGATTCTCCTTAATCGCCGCTGGAATTTCTTATCGTGAACTGCCTCATGGATTGCGCGGCTCGTCACCCTACCCCTCCCCTCCAGCCTGTCCGTCAATGGCAAATGTCGGTATCCCCATTATCCACTGTGCAATCAGTCTTTGGTCGGCACCCTCCGGGCTAGACACGTACTTATCGACGCTCGACGGCATGGCTATAATGTCCAGCCTCTCCCTAGGCGTGAGAATCAGCAGGATCGGCTCCTTCGAAGAGTCGTAGACGGTATCGCCGATCTTAACCTTCATAGGTCCCTCCACCCATTCGCCACCCCTCAATAAACTCAGGGTCAAGCCTGTAGACTTGGCTCAAATAGTTATACTTGGTAAAGTGATATTTCTTGTTCATCTTGCGAAACTGCTTATTGGTGATGCCGAGTTGTTTACAGACCTTCTTCCTGGCCCGCCTTTCCGGATTTACAAATACGCCGCCACGGCGCCTTACCCTACCCCACCTGGCCATCTAAAACACCGTCTCATGTAGCCATTGCCCCGGCAGCGACCCGTACCGCTCCCGGAACACCTGCCGGCCTATCGGGTGCCACATGGCCTGATAGAGATTGATCCAGCTGACCCACATTATCAGCCGCCCCTCATGGTACGCCTCGAATGTGGCCTGCTGAGGGTTGAATAGCACTCCCTTGAACTTGGGCGGGACAGGCATCCTGCAGGGCCCTAGCCAAACCTGGTTCATGGCGCCACCTTCTTCTTGTCCAACAGAAGTCTCAATAATAGGGAATTATTAAAAATGTCATAAACCATCTCTTTTAAAAAATCCTTGGCAAGACCGGAAAGAGGAAGGTATGCCCCACAGTCCTTGCACCGATTTTCTCCCCTCCGATATGCTCTGTAGGTAAACGGCCTGTGCTTACAATCACCGCGGAAGGGGTCTCTCATCGCAACAATGCCCTCAACTTGGCCGAAACCGGAGACTTATAGCCCTTGCGAAGCCAATATAAAGTGAGGGGCCCTATCTCAAACTCCCAAACGGAAGAAGAACCTGGGGGGTAACGCCAAAGCACCGGGAACCACCTCCATAGATACAAAGGGTAGTGCCAACACAGCCAAAACCTCCCGATCCTAATGGCTTTACCACTCATACATCCCCGTCGGGCTGTCCGTCCGCGTCAGATCTTCGATCTCCTGGCGTAGCGGCGGCAGGGGCTCCACCGGCTCTGTTGTTTGGTACAGGTGCATGGCCGCATACCTGGCCGCTTCCAGCGCATCATCCCCGCCGTCAGGGATATCCTCGACATCGTGCTCATCCCTGACAGCGCTCTTAATCTGCGCCTCCAACTGGGGACACTTGCCCCTGATAATGAAAAACTTCGGCTGCCTGGTTAGCCCTGTTGCTACGTCACCCTCCCAGTCCATCAGCCGGTGCATCAGTGACCACCCCTGTTTGCGGTCCTGATTTGCAGCAATAATGTTTATGCCACACTTACGGTATGCCTCCGCCTCATGCTCGACGACGTAATCCGGTGTATCTTCTCTCGTCCAGACGGTTGGGTTCCGCACCCAGAAATCCCGGCCACCATAGGTATAATCAATCCGGTCCCCACCGGTCTTGGCGTTTATCTGCTCCGCCAGCCACCAAGCGGTTTTCTCCCGGATGTGCAGCTCGTCGTAGAAATAGACATTACCGTCGGGGTCAACGGCCATCCACTCGCAGCAGGCAGGGGCGTGGAAACCCCGGTCCATCCCGCGAATACGCACCCAGAAGGCCGGTATCTCAAACTCCGGCACAACGTGAATCTGCTCACGGAACTTGGTAAAGAACTGGCCGGCGAACAGGTCCCAGTTGCCAGTCAGGATTGCCTCAGCCAGTAACGGCTCGCTCATGCTCCGAATCCGGCCTTCGTAGCCGGGGTCGTTGTCCATGAGGGTGGGGTTGTCAAACCGGCTTGCCGGGATAAATGCCCGAGAAAAAGCATTCTTCGTGCCCTCAGCAACCTCCCGCTCAAGCCAGTCGCCGGTGTCCGGGTCCTTGCTCCCCCAGAACCACTTGGGAACAGGCTGACGCAGCATATCGGCTGGGACCGTATCAATGAATCGTTTCTTGACCCATGGGTGACCGGGTCCCCCCGGGTTAGCCGAAGCCCTCACATAACACATAAGCCCAGGCGACGCCTTGCGGCAGCGGCTGAACAGGTAAGTGTATTGGTTCTCGGTAAAGTGGGTCAGTTCGTCAAAGCCGATAAACTGAAACTCCCGGCCCTGATACTTAAGCCGGTCCTTCTCGTACTGCATATACCGCAGGTAAATCCTGGCACCGCTACCAAAGACGCCCGTGTTATCACTCTCCCGGTAATATCCCCCCGCCGCCGGGAACATTGTCCGTGCCTCAATCTTGACCTGCTCCAGCTCGTCATTGGTTCGCCGGAATATGATACCTTGGTAGTTTGGGTGTTCGACCTGCCGTAGGGACTCGGCCACTATGGCTGCCGTTTTGCCTCCACCGGCCTCACCGCCGTAAAGCAACTCGTCAATATCGTAGGATAGGTGGAAAAGGGTCTGCTGGCCCTCGTGCGGCTGGTAGGTCGGCGGCAGGTTGCCTGCACTAATTGTCATTATCAGAATCAGCGCTTTTAGCATCCTTCTCCCTGATAGGTAGAATAATCGGCCCCAGCGGATTGCCCTCGGTATCTTCCAGGGCCAGCCGCTGCCCGGGTCTGCCGCTCTCCCTGTCCGCCAGCCACTGGGCAGCCTTAATGGCGATGTTATGGTCACGGTCAGTAAGAGCCAGTAGCGCAATCCTACGCACTATCGCCACGCGCACGGCACGCTTGTCCTTGGCTTCAACCAGTATGGCAGCGACCACACTCCCCGTAAGGAAAACTTCTTCCTGCTCCATTATCTCCACAATTATGTCCGCCCAAGCATCACCCTTCTTGGGCCGACCTGCAGGGTTGCCGGACTGACCTGGCTGAAACTGATGCTTGATTATCCCAGCGGTACGCTGCTTCACCTGCTGTTTATCAGCGTTGCCCGGCAGGAATCGTCCCTTCTCGTCGCGATCCACCGGTTTTACCGGGGTGTCGCCTTGGTTGCCCATTTGATTCTGGGCATCTTTGTACTTGTCGCTCATGCTGGCTAGATGTCGGTCTCTTCGACTGGCTTTATGGGCGCCTCTTCCTCCCGTTGCGGCATTGTTTCGTCCGGGCGCTCTTCTCCGCTTGCCCGTGCCATATCCCGGGCGCTCATTACCGTGGGGTACTCAATGTCGGTTTCTTCGGGTGGTGTCGGCCTGAACAGGCCTTTAAGGGATGGGGGAGAGAGTATCCCGCTGGCCAACCTGGCCCCCAGCCAAGCCCCCAGCATAGCAATAACTGCTCCAGCAGCCAGTAGTGATAGCGCAAATATTAGTATTTCTCTCATGGTGCGTGAACTTATGGGGCAGCGACCATATTGTGTCAATGAAAATGTCTGTGTGCGTACTCATCTCTCTGTCTCAATTATTATTTCCTGGAGAATCATCCCTCTATTCTCTCCACCGCTTCGATCCGCCGCCCGATCCACTCCAGTACCCACCGAACAATACTATTTCCCAGTGCCCTGTAGCGCGGTCCGTCAGGGCATTTCTCCGGTGGTTTTCCCTTATATGGGATGCGGGTATAATTATCCGGTAATCCCATCAGTCGCTCACATTCCAGTGGGGTTAGCCGACGGACAGACATGCGAGTTCTCAATGATTGCATCACCGCCTGGTCTTGTAAATAGGTTGCCAGCGGCTGCGCAATCTCCGATATTATCGGGGTCTGCCGAGCATTTACCACCATCGGTGTCCCCCTCCCGGTCCCGTCCTCACTGCCATCATGTCCTTCACTTCTTAAACTATGTGTAATGAATGTCTCGCTCTCAGCGTCCAATCTTCGGGACGGTCCACCGTGAGCATTCAGTGCCTTTGCCACCTCCGGCACCAGCAGACTCTCCCGGCTTTCATGGTCGCCGTATTGGTTTCCCGTCAGTGGCGCCACTATCACTGGGTCTTGTCCTCTTTTTTCTCCCGCTCGTTCAAATCCCCGGCCACTTGCTCCAATGCTCGGCGCAATGTCATGGGTAATTCCTTCCCCTTTCTCTCTGCTCGGCGGAGGATGCCCTGACATGCACGCGCGCTCAAATAATACCGCCGCGGCACGTCGCCAGTCTCCAAGATACCCGACAACAAACACACGGCGGCGGCGCTGGGGTACTCCGAAGTATTGAGCGTCCAACACTCGGTAGGCCCACCCGTACCCGATTTGCCCCAGTGCCCCGAGGATGGCTCCAAAGTCCCATCCTCCATTTGATGACAGGACTCCATACACGTTCTCCCATACCACCCAGCGGGGCCGTAGTTTGTCAACAATTCCAAGAAAGACGAGGGTGAGGTTACCACGCGGATCATCCATTCCCTTTCGGAGTCCCGCAATACTGAAGGATTGGCATGGTGTTCCGGCCATAATAAGGTCGACTCTCTCTGCGTCCCTGATTTCATTCATATCGCCTAGATTCGGCACATCGTAATAATGTGATAGCAACGCACATGGGAAAGACTCAGTCTCGGAGAACCATAACGGCTTCCACCCCAACGGCTTCCATGCCACTGTTGACGATTCAATTCCGCTGGCCAGCGTCGCATATTGCATACCTCACTTCCTCAGCCATTGTGCCATGAACGGATCCCATTCGTTGTAGTAGACCGTCATCCACCCTCGCTCTCCAGCATTTCCCGTGCTTTTGCGTCGCTCCTCAACGCCTCCCGAGCCTCTGCCGGTGTGGCTGCCTCAGCCGTAGCCCTTTCGCTCTCCCGGCGCCTTTTAAGGCCCTCCTGGCGGGTCCGCTCTCGCGCTTCTCTCTCCCCTGCTTGATCTATGTAGTCGCTGCTTCTCTCCATCGCAGCCGCAGCATTGTCGAACTTCATGGATTCGTTATCTCCGGGCTTCCTGATGCCGCCCAACGTGCGTATTTGCGTGGACCAGAACTCGTCCTTCAGTATCCAGTCCAGGAGATCACGGATTTCATTCTCAGTCCGTCCGTTCTTGGTGTGGAAGAGATGGAGGTTGCGTGCTCCGGCAGTAACCCGCGCTTCAAAGTCCTTCAAGGCCGATTCCTTCGGGAAGCGTTCTTTCTGCTTCTCCAGAAAAGTTCGAGCAAGTTCGATGAAGGTGGCGGGAACTTCAGTTGCCGCTTCCTTTCCTTTCCTATCCTTTCCCTTCCCTTCCCCTCCTATACCTTCCCTAAGAGTACCTAGCCCTACAGTAGTCCTACGGTAGTCCTCACTGAGGGCTGGATATTTTGCCTTAGAAGGGTTGTTGATTAGTTGGTGTTCCCAGCCCATAACGTGGTAATATTGTTTGTCTTCAACATTATAGATTATGATTAATTCTTTATTCAGCTCATTCAGCCACTTTTCAATTTTCGCTGGCGTTACATCGGAGTCGCCCGGAAACACCTTCATCTTGAGTTCTCTTGGCTTTGCAGAGCCATTCCCGCAGTCGTCCGCGAACGTCCATAGCCCAATAAATAGCAGCCTAGCACTCCTGGACACTGACACAATGTCCTCCGAGCTCCAAAATTCCGGCTTGATCGTTCTTATGCGGGCCATATAGGACTTCCGTCGGACCTCCGCCGGACTCCGCCAGTCTCCGCCAGTCTCCGCTGGACCTCCGCCGGATTTTCAAAAATCACCGCCCATATCTCCGCCGCCTCGAAGTGGTCATCCCCAGTCGAGCCGTAGCGGTACGCCACCCACAGGCCCAGAAAGGGACTCCAGCGGATGAAGGGCTGGTTAGGGGCCAGGGCGGTCATACCAGGCACGCCCGCACCAGCATTATCAGGCCGCCGATTACACACCATAACAGCCCCAGGAACAAGTAGCCCCATAGTCGGTCAAAGCCTTGATTCATCACGTCCTCCTCATTATGTATTGTATCCCCCCAATGCCATAGGGTTTGCCCTGCAGGTTGGTGACGCCCGCCTCTCTAAGGGCGGTTACGATCTCCTTGCCTATCAGCCCCTCTGCCTGCATGCGGATTATCAGGGGGCGGATCTCCCGGTATTTCCTCACAGCTGCCCTATGCCGGGTCCTTGCGCTTTTCTCACATGCCGGAGTGGTATTCTGGTAATTCGGTTTATTTGTCCCGTTCAACCAATATCTTAGTCTTGCCTCCAGACCCTCCCTTACCCCAGGAGCCAGGTCCAGCTTTAGGGTATCTCGCAAGCACGAGATAATCACCTGGGTGCTCATCCCAGCCTCAGCACTTCCTGCGGGTGCCTGGTCCGCTCCCGGGCCAGGTCCTGTGCTACCTTGCCGACGGTCCCGCTGCCCAGGAATGGATCAAGGACTACCGCCGCCTGCGGTTTGGTATAAGATGGCAAATACAAAGGGTGTTTCGGCTTGCCTTTTTTGGTGATGCCCAAGCACATTACGTGAGGCAATAATGATAATACTTTTAGATCTTGATTCATGTACCCGCCATGATTCCCCCACGCAGCGATTATCCGGTTTGCCTTGCCTGCCAATTTCTTAAGCCATAAATGATTCTCAGGGCCGATAGGCGATTCATGGGCCATCATTACCTTGGGATTCGTAGCTCGCAATGCGAATAGATTCACCATGATTAAACCTCCATAACCCCAGTCAGCGGCGAATCGCTTACACCGGCGTATAGTAGGATCATCAATAGATTCATCAGCAGTTGATGGATTGAGCCCAATAAACATAACTTTTGGTCTGGATTCATCCCATATACGATACAGAGCATACCTATAAATTCTGTCAGGCGAAAATTCAGCATGGGATTGTTTGAACAGATTCATTTCCCAAGCACCTCCTTTTTCGGGCTAGTCATGGTATTGCCTCCGGTTTAAGATTGCCATCTTCAATATCGAGTTTGGGAAGAAATCCTTCCCCGCATCCAGGGCAGGAATCAACCTCATCATTTCTCCCAAATCTGCGGGCATAGATGACGGGATAATATTCATGCCCGCCCCATTTCCAGGCGACCCATACTATCTGGTTGCAGGTATTATGTTTGTATCTATCCATGTGTCATCACCTCCGGCAGTTCATCCCACGTCCGCCCATCCAGCAGGCGGCCAGCGGCTTTCTTGCCGACCTTCACAAAAGGTAATTCATACCCATCAATCCGGGTATAGGGCTGATATTTCGAGGTGCCTTCATAGGTCGTGAGAAACTTCCGCTTAATAGCGATGTCAATATCCAGGTATTCCCCCCACTGCTTGAAGAAAAATGGCACCCCCGCCGCCTGGCACTGGTCCCGCACCGACCTTGCCCAGTCAGGGTGTATCGGCCTGGCCCCCGGCCCGCTCTCGCCGCCAAGGATGACGCCGTCGAGAGTTGTGGGGCGTAAAGCGTCTAGCCCACCCCAAAAACTATCACTGTGGGCGCTAAGCACGTCATTCCCGTCAATGTCCTCAAAGTCCACCGCCCCAAGACACGGCTCCAGCGAGACGATCCGGGTCGCCAGGTTGGCCTGCAAGAGTATCGGGATCATTCTGTCCGCCGAGGGCTGGTCCCAGATGGAGACGCCGCCGATGAGGTTGGGGATTGACGGCCCCTTACGCCCAAGAATCGAAAGCATCCTATCTGGCCGTTTAGTCAATAGAATAAAAGTATGTTGCTTACATTTAACTGTCTTGTCTAACACGCGGCATATTGCCATAGTGTCGTGTTTTTTGTGGAATAAGTCGCTCATAAAGTCCATTGCTATCACCTGGGGCTTCTGCTTGCTGTTCACTTGGGATAGCCGCTCAGGGTGGAACGTCGGGCGGAAAGGCTCGTCTGCGGGATAGCCACACCTACCCCGGAGCCTACCTTCTGCTGTTCGCTTTGCCCAGCAGTT
>SDBV01003264.1_pt1 | contig 24042 bp, 22 predicted proteins | sample 2277081 | NCBI WGS metagenome assembly SDBV01 (sample SAMN10402039, study PRJNA504765) | marine sediment metagenome | isolation source: marine sediment core GS10_PC15, 223 cmbsf | place: Arctic Ocean: Southern Knipovich Ridge | collected 2010 | reverse complement strand
CACCTGCGAACCCCACGGTGCGCCGGTCGTGCCGCCGTCGACCACAATCTCCGCGGCGGTAATCCCCGCTGCATCGTCAGAGGCGAGGAACAGCGCAGCCGCAGCGACTTCTTCCGGCGTCGCGAGACGGCCCAGCGGAATACGCGGCGCGAGCGCTGCTTCAGTTCCGTCGAGGGTCGCGCCGGCTCGCGCCCCGCGGGTCCAGATCGGCGTGCGCGTGCCGCCGGGGATCACCGTGTTCACGCGGATGCCGCGCGTCACCAGTTCGGCCGCAAAAACCTTCGCCATCCCCGTGATCCCCGCCTTGGTCGCGGAGTAGGCCGCCGAGCCCGGTGAGCCGAGTTCGCGCATGACCGAGCCGTTCAGAATGATCGAGCTGCCGGCGCCCATCAACGGCAAAGCTGCCTGAACCGTGAGAAAAACAGCGGTGAGGTTGGTGCGCAGAACGGCTTCGAATGCGGCAGCGGTTGTGCCGCCGAGCGGTGTCGGACCGGAGATGCCGGCGTTGGCGAACACAATGTCGAGCGAACCGTAGGCGTCTTTGATCTGTTGAATCACCGCGTCGATTGCGCTGGGATCGTCGAGGTCGGCCTGGATGCCAAGTACGTTTGGCCCGAGCTCGGCCACCGCGCTGTCGAGCTTGGCGCGATCGCGCCCGGTGATCGCCACCCGGGCGCCTTCGGCGACCAGACGCTTTGCAGCAGCAAAGCCAATCCCGCTATTCCCGCCCGTGATGAGCGCTGTTTTCCCGGTAAAACGCATCTTCCTTCTCCTGTGTAGGCAGCGCGAGATCATGGCCAAAGCCGCATCTGCTCGCGTCGCATGAGCCTGAAACCTGTTTCGCGGCGCCGGATGGCAGCCGCAGTCGAATCGGTACGAGCATCGTCAACATCGCAAATCTGCATGTTGATCGTCATGCACAATTTCAGTATTATGCCCATCATGCAGATTGTCAAGCGTCACGGGTGCAAGGAAGGGATGAAAAATGGGCTATTCGCAGGCACAAAAGGCTGAGAGCCGGCAACGCGTCCTCGAGAACGCGTCTCGGCAGATTCGCGAGCACGGCATCGAAGCGCTCGGCGTGGCGGACTGCATGCGTAGCGCGGGGCTAACGCACGGCGCGTTTTATGGGCATTTTTCGTCGCGCGATGCGTTGATCGTGGAAGCGCTCGAGTACGCGCTGAAGCAGAGCAAGGAGCGCATGGCGGCGCGCAGTATCCATGCGGGCAAGCGTGCGGATATCACGCTACAGTCGATCGCCGAGACTTTTCTCAGCGAGCAGCACCTCGATAACCCGGGTAACGGTTGCGCGCTGTGTGCACTGGCCGGCGAGGCGCGGCATGCGAGTGCAGATATCCGTGCAATGCTGACGAAGTATCTGCGCGAACTGACCGCGTTGGTTGCCCAGGCCGCATCCTGCGAAAACGAAAAATCCGCGCTTGGCATTGTCGCGACGATCGTGGGCGCCATTACGCTGGCGCGTGCCGTGGACGATGACAAACTGGCCCGGTCGATTCTCTCTTCGTCGCTCGCGTTGGTGATGACGCAGGATAGGGCAAGGGGGGAGTAAGTCAGCGCCGCCGATGCCGGTATGCGCGGCCCGCCCAGGCCGCGCGTGCCTGGTGCATGCCCTCACCTAAGCGGCGTCGCAGCAGCGCCTGCATCGCATCACTCAACCGCGTACATGCACGGTATCCAGCGTCTCGCGGCTCTTGAGCCATGCTTCGGTGCGCGAAGCAATGTAGTGCGCGTATTCGGCATTGGTTCGCAAAGCCGGCATCTGATGATAGGTGCCGCCATTTGCGTCCGGCACCAGCAAGCGCGACACCAGTTCGGCATGCACCTGCTGCAGATGCGAGGGTTGCTCCGCCGCGCTGTTGCTGCCGCCCGAAGTCGGCACCGTTACCGAAGCCAACGGATCGTCGGTGCGCGGTGTAGTGAGCGTTAGTGCGTCGCCCACATCGGGGGCGGCGGCATCGCGTGCGGTCAGGGCGGGCAGACCCCAACGGGTTTCGACCGTCTTCAGGATGGAGGTGTGATCGAGCGGCATCGTGCCTGCCGGCACGCGGAACACCGTGCCTGGCGCGATGAGCGGCGAGACCAGCACGGTCGGCACGCGCAGACCGAAACGCGTGAAGTCGAAACCGTACTCGCCCGCCGAGTTATCCGGCGGCACGGCGCCCGACGGCGGCGCCACGTGGTCGTAGCAACCGCCGTGCTCGTCGTAGGTGATGATCAACAGGGTCTGGTTCCACTGCGCCTCGTTGCTGCGCAAAGCGTAGTACACGTCGTGGATAAATTGCTCGCCCAAGGCCACATCGTAGTTGGGATGCTGGCTGTTGCCGGCGGCGTCCCAGCTCGGTTCAAGGAATGTATAAGCCGGCAACGTGCCGTTTTTCGCGGCGGTCTGGAAATCGGTGAACAGACCGAAGTGGTCGTCGGACGCGTGGGTGGTGTCTGGAAAGTTGAGCCGCGTCAGCGGTTGCTGGTCGTAACCGTAGATGACCCAGCTTTGATTGTGTTGCGACAGCAAACCGAAGATGCTCGGCGAGGTATAGGTCTTGGTGTTGTCGTCCATGTGCCCCTGACTGGTGGCAGCGCACACGAACGCGCGGTTCGGCATGGTCTCGGTGGGCACCGAACTGAACCACTGGTCGCATACGGCGTAGCCACGCGCGAGCCCCGAGAGCACCGGCAACATCTCCGGTGTAAACATCCCCATGATGTCCGAGGCAACGGTGCCCGGCAACACCGACCAGCTCGGCTTCTTCGATTCCCAACCCAGCGTATACGCATAGTCGGTCACGAAGCCCTGGTTGGTGGCCACTGGCGGCGTGGGTGCGGCCACCGTGCCGAACAACTGCGAGTTGGTCGCGCTATAGCCTTCGCCGGGATCGGCGCCTGGCTGAAAATAGGCGTTGTTGTCGCCGGCCTGAATGGCGTACACCTGTACCGCTTCGCCGCTAGAAGACGGATTGGATTCGTTGCCGGTCAGCCCGTCGAAAGGCTGGCCCGAAAGCGATTGATTATTCCGGTCCGCATAAAGAAAACCTAGCATATGATCGAACGAACGGTTTTCCAGCATCAGGACCACGATATGCTGAATCTCGCCAAGCTGGTTAGCCATAGATAACTCCTTGGTTGATGTCGTTTCGATACCCGGTATGCATGACGCAGCAAGCTCGTTGCAAGTCACTGCTTCGGAGTGCGCCAGAGCGTCCGTTCGAAATACGGTTCGGACACGCGCGGTTTCGTGTTTCCACAGTCATGCGTCCGAGGCTTCGACATTGAGGTTCGCTGCAGGTTCGGCAGGCCGTCGCATTCGTTGTGCCAACCCAAAACGTTTCACAGCTTCGTTACTTTTTGATGTCGCACAGTGGTCATGCTTGAGTTCTGTTTGGCTGTAGCGGTCGCGCGTTGTAGGATTGAAAAGGATCATGGCCCAAAAGGCGCACCCCATCATGAGCACTCGTCCGGTTACCGCCGAATCGGCAGACACCCGTTCGCCATCGCTTGCCGCCAGCGTTGGCCGTGCCGGGCAGATCGACGTTTCAATGACTGTTGCCGACACGTTTGCACTGCTTGCCCAGTCGGTTTGCGGCGAGGCGCTAGACCGTGTGCATAAGCTCGAAGCCGGCGCCGCCCCTGAGGATCTGCACAAGCTCCGGGTGGCAATGCGCCGCTTGCGGACACTCTGGTGGGCCTACGACCCGCTACTCGACAAACACGACGCGAAGCTGCAACGCCGCGAGTTCAAGTCGCTGGCGGACGCCGCCGGCAGGACGCGCGACTGGGATGTCCTGCACGAGCTGATTGCGGCCGCCGCGCCATCGCATAAGCGTTCGTTTGCCTGGCTGATTGAGGCCATCGAGGCGCACCGCGCCGATGCCTTGTCGTTCAGCCTGAAGGCAATCGGCAACGCAGGTGTCGAGCGGATACTTCTGCGGGCGGTGGCCGCAGCACGTGTGCAGCTCGAGGTGCATGGCGCCAGCCAACCCATCGCGGCGTTCGCCGAAGAGCGCGTGCAAGTCGCCGAAATGGCCTTGAACAAGCGCGTCAAACGCGCAATTTCAGCCGACGATTCGGATTACGGCGCGCTTCACGAGGTCAGGATTGCGGGGAAAAAACTGCGTTACCTGCTGCAGTTCTTTGCGCCGGTGCTGAACGGCGGCCATCAGGCTGTGATCGAACATCTGACTGCGCTGCAGGATGAACTCGGTACGCTGAATGACCAGGTGACGAGCGAAGCGTTGCTGCGCGAGTATGCATTCCAGCTAGGCGAGGCGAAGCGGGTCAAGGAAGCGATTACCTACCTGCAAAAGCAGACCTCGGATCACATGCACCGCGTTCACGAAATACTGCGTAAAGAAGCGTAGCGCGTCAGCGTTTGGCGCGTCCTGTACCTGCGTTGGAGGTGCTTGCGCCGGTCTTGCGCTTTTTCGATTCGGCGCGCCGCGACATATCGGTCAGCAGCCACCTTGCGACGACTTCAGGCGCGTTCATGCCGAAGTCGGAGAATTTGATTTCGTTCTCGTAGTAGACGATGACGGTGCCCATCATCACGCGGTAGCGGCCGCGGTGGTGCGAGCCGTTTAGCTCGATTTCGATTTCTTTGGTGGTTTCATAACTTGCGTCCATCTACTGCCGCCCTGCAAATACGTTAGGCGACGAACTTACCGAACCGGATTGAGCAAGTCAACGGAAGAAAAAGAAACAAAGCGTTACCGCCCGGCGGAAATAGCGCCGCTATGCCAGCTCCGAGCGCCGCAGTCCGCCGTCATGCTCCCATTGTGCTTCGGCTCGCTCGCCGTCAGCACGTGCTTGCGCCTGCGAGGAAAATACCTCCTCGCTAAAAGCAACCACTTTTTTGCCGGTGCCCTGCAACCGTTCGATTGTCAGTGCCCAGTGCCAGCCGCCTTCCTGTTCAAATACGTGCAGCGTCAAATCAGTTATGCGCGGATGTGTCATGTATGCCTCCGCAGTAAGGGGGCCCGATAGGCACGCAGGCCCCAAGCTCCGCTCCACTCAGCATAGGCGCATAAATGCTGCGCTGCAACATCCTTTTTAGATTATTTTTTCATGACATTAGCTGACGCATTGCGTGGGCATTCCGGAAATTCATAGACTCATTCGGACAACGAATCGAAATGAGCCTATGACAGCCATGCGTTTGGTCGTGCTACGGTCTCAACTATTGGAATTTGACGACGGCTTTGCCTGGGCCATGCCCCGTCTTGTTCCGCTCGATTGCCTCGGCCGCTTCGCTCAGGTTCACGATTTCGGAGACCTCGGCTTTGAGTTCGCCCAGGGTGACCTCGCGCGCAATCTGTGCAAGCTGCGTGGCATCCGGGCGCATCTGAAGCCAGATGCCGCGCTTGCCCGGCGGCGTTTGCGTTGCGATCTCAGGCGCAGCCGTGCTCACGATTCGGCCATGTTCAGCAACGATCGGCCAGGAGGCGGTCAGCACAGGTCCGCCGACAAGATCGAGCACCAGATCGACGTTCTGCACGACTTCCGCGAAAGCCGTGGTGCGATAGTCGATAACTTCATCGGCGCCCAGGTTGCGCAGATAAGCGTGATGGATGTCCCGCGCAGTGGCGATGACGCGCGCTCCGGCACGCCGCGCCAGTTGCACCGCGAAACTGCCGACGCCGCCTGCTGCGCCGTGAATCAGCACAGTTTGACCGCGCTTCAACTCGCCCGCCTCGAACAGCGCTTGCCATGCTGTCAGCGCGGCGACCGGAATGGCCGCGGCCGTCGTATCGCTGAGGTTATCGGGGATGGGCGTCAGTTTGTCGGCAGTGATCGTCACGTAATCGGCATACGTACCAATGGCGCCCAATGTGCCCATCACCCGCTCGCCGACAGCAAAGCGTGTCACGCCTGCGCCCACTTCGGCGACCTCGCCGGCCAGTTCGACGCCAAGCGTTGCCGGCAACGGCAGCGGGAAAACGCTTTGCAGCAGGCCGTCGCGGATTTTCCAGTCCAGCGGGTTGATACCGGCCGCGCGAACCCGGACGACGACTTCACCGGCAGCGGCCGACGGCACGCCGATAGGGTCGATCGAGACGGCATCGGCTCGGCCGTAAGCGTGGATGCGAAGCGCGCGGTTCATTGTGCATTCTCCAGAACGGGGTAGTCGATATAGCCTTGCGGGCCGGCCGAGTAGAAGGTGTCGCGCTCAGGTGTGTTGAGCGGCGCGTTCTTCGCGAAGCGCTGCGGCAAATCAGGGTTGGCGAGATAGAGGCTGCCGAATACGGCTGCATCCGCACCGCCCTCTGCGATCAGCGTTTGCGCACTGTCCTTGCCGAGACCGCCACCGTGCAGCAATGGACCGTCGAACAGGGGACGCAGGAGCGCGCGGTAGTCGAACGGGCTGCCGGTTTTCGCCACGTGCAGATAGGCCAGCTTGAGCTCCCCGATGCGCTGGACGAGGTACTGATAGGTTTCCTGCGGCGCGGCGTCGCTCACGCTGTTAAAGCCCATTTCCGGCGCAATCTTGATGCCGACGCGATCGCCGCTGGCCTCTTCGGCCATGGCGCTCAGCACGTCCAGCACGAAGCGCGCACGGTTGGCGAGCGAGCCGCCGTAACGGTCGGTGCGCTGATTGGTTCCGGAGGACAGGAACTGCTCCGGCAGGTAGCCCGAGGCGGCATGCAACTCGACGCCGTCGAAACCGGCTTCGAGGGCGTGACGTGTGGCAAGCCGATACTCCTCGACGATGCCGGGGATTTCATCGGTTTCCAGCGCACGCGGCACCACGAAGTCCTGCGGTCCCGAGGCGGTGAAGACCTTGCCTTGCGCCGCAATCGCCGAAGGCGCGACCGGCGTTGCATGGTCCGGCAGCAGGCTTGGATGCGAGATGCGACCGGTGTGCATCAATTGAAGAAAGATCACGCCGCCCTTGGCATGGACCGCGGCGGTGATGCGCTTCCAGGCTTCGATCTGCGCGGCGGAGTGGATGCCTGGCGTGCGCACGTAGCCTTTGCCCATCGGTGACGGGAAGGTGCCTTCGGTCACGATCAGCCCGGCTTCTGCGCGCTGGGCGTAGTACTGCTCGGCGAGCGGGGAGGGCACGCCGGTTGCATCGTCGGCGCGGGAGCGGGTCATCGGCGCCATGACGAGGCGGTTACGCAAGGTGTGGCGGCCAATACGGGTGCTTTGGTAGAGGGGGTTCATGTCTATTCCTTGGTGAGTGAAGGTGTATCGACAGAATGGACTGATCCATTGGAGAGATAAAGATCTACAATTGAATACAGTGATCCATCAGTGGAGCAATCGGCATGGAACTGTTGAGCTATATGCGCCTGTTCGTCGAAGTGGCGCGCACCCGCAGCTTCCGCCGCGCGGCGGAGGCACTGGATATGCCGAATTCGACGCTCTCGCGGCATATTGCGGAGTTGGAGAAGACCATTGGCTTGCGGCTGCTGCACCGCTCGACCCGCAAGGTCGAGCTGACCGAGGCGGGCGAGGTGTATTTCAAGCGCTGCCAGAGCATTGTCGAGGAAGCGCGCATGGCGCATGAGTCGCTGCTGGAGGTGGTGGAGCGGCCGAGCGGTACGCTGCGGGTCTCGATGCCCGTCGATCTCGCCACCGGCTATCTGGCGCCAATCCTCGTCGATTTCGCGGAGGCTTATCCGCTGATCGCTTTTGAATTTGACCTGACGCCGCGCCGTGTCGACCTGCAGGCGGAACCGTTCGATCTCGCTATCCGCATCGGGCCGCCGCCCACGGCGCCCTCCATGCTGGTGGCGCGGCAAATCGCGCTGCTGCCAAGATACCTGTACGCCGCGCCCAGTTATCTGAAAGAGGCGCCGCCGCTTTCCCATCCTGACGATCTCAGCCAGCACGTGTTGTGTGTTGTGGGAGGGGCGGTGCGGCAAGGCGATGTCTGGCGAACGCTGTATCGCGGCGAAGAGACGGTCGACGTGATGATCTCTACCCGGTTTGCGATGAACAGTGTTGGGCTGGGCCGCGTGCTGGCGACGCACGGGATGGGCATCGCCGTGCTGGACACTGAGCTCGCGCGAGACGATGTTGCCCTGGGCCGGCTGGTGCGAGTGCTTCCGGAGTGGAGCCTCGAGCCCGTGCAGGTGCATGCGATTACGGAAACCCGCTTGCTGCCGGCGCGCACGAGGTTGTTTATCGAGTTTCTGAAGACGCGCTTTTCGAGTGGCGCGTGAACCGTCTTTGCTGCGCTCTCACAGCGCACTCTCACAGCGCAGGATGTTATTCCCACACGGCCCCGGCATCCAGCGGATAAACCGGCCGCTTCACCCGCTCGAAGTTGAACAGCCCATAGTCGGAACTCGTTACTCCACGGCTATCGCATTCCACCAGCGCTGCGGCAATCGGCACGAACACCGGCCGGCAATACATGCGCGATTTGAGCAGCAGAAAACGCGCGCGCCTTGGATCGATACCGACGCTTTCGAATACGCCCAGATCCCATGGCTCATGCGTGCGCTCCGTGATGACCAGGGTTGCCGGCCCGATATCGAGCACGGCGGCGCGTCCCATGAAGGCGCGCTGCCCGGTATAGGTAGGCCCGCTGATGGTGTATTCGCCATCGGTGAGTGCGCGCACCACGCCCGTCACCATTAGCGGCGCTTGCGCCGTCGCCGCCTTGCCGGTGAGCTTGTTGCCTATGGGAAGCGTCACGGTGGCGCCCACGCCCGCGCTCTGCAACACGGCGACCGCCTCGGGATCGCAAAGCGGCCCGCTTACTACGCCGTCAAGCCCCTGCTTGAGCGTCTCGGCGAGCAGATCCATCGTGTCGCACGTGCCGCCTGACATGCAGTTGTCGCCGTGATCCAGCAGCAGCACCGGTTTGCCGGCGCCGTCGGCAAGCCTCGCAGCCTGTGCGACCGAGTCTGCCAGTGCAGCGCTGCGATAGAAAAATTCGTCTCGGTCGTCCCATATCTGCCGTGCAATGCGTTGTGCGACCCGTTCCGCTGCGCTGCGATCGCCGTTAGCCACTACCACGACGCTGATGCAGGGCGCAGCGATATCCGCGAGCGAGAAACCCGATAACACCGATACCGCCAGCATCCCCTCCGCCTCGGCCGCACGCGCAGCGTCGACCGCGCGCTTCATCGCCCCTTCGGCGGTCGCGCTGCGCAGCGTGTGCGTCAACAGCGGCGGCTGCCGCCACTCGATCACCGGCCGCGCCCGTCGATGGATCAGATCGAACAGCAAACGCGCGGCGTGTGCACCGGTTTCATACATATCCACATGCGGGTAGGTCTTGAAGCTGACGATGACGTCGGCGTTGTCGATCATCTTCTGCGTGACGTTGCCATGCAGATCGAGGGCTACCGCGATGGGCGCATCCGGCAGCGCGGCCCGCATGCGGGCGAGCAGATCGCCTTCGCCGTCGGCCGAGTTTTCCGCGACCATCGCGCCATGCAGATCGAGCAGCACGGCATCGCAACCGGGCGCGGCCGCGACGATCGCGCTGCAGATCGCGTCGTAGGCGACCGCTGCAACCGGCCCGCTCGGGTTGGCGGAGGCCGATACCGGCGTGACGATCTGCGCCTGCTCGCGCTCGGCCGCATCGATAAACGCAGCCATCGCGGTCTGCATGCCTTTGTTCTCGCGCCATGCGGCTTCGCCGTAGCTCGGACCGTCGCGCCCGAAGGCTTCGAGCGGTGTCGCGACAGGCGAGAACGTGTTGGTCTCGTGATTCATTCTTGCGATGAGGACTCTCATCAACGCTTCCTCGCAATAAACGGCGCGGCCTTCAGACGACACCCACGCCCAGATAGCGGTCCTTGATCGATTCGTCGGCGGCAAAGGCCGCGTTATCGCCTTCGTATACGATCAGCCCTTGCTCGATGATGTAGTGCCTGTCCGCGAGTTGCGAACAGACCTCGAGGTTCTGCTCGACCAGCAGGATCGCGACACCCGCCTGCTTGATCAGCTTCAACTGCGCAACGATCTCTTCCACGATCACAGGCGCGAGTCCTTCCACCGGCTCATCGAGCATCAGCAGGCGCGGATGGTTCAGCAACGCGCGGCCAATCGCGAGCATCTGCTGCTCACCCCCGGACAGTTGCGCGCCGCCATTCGTACGCCGCTCCTTCAGGCGCGGAAAGATGCGGTAGATATCGGCGAGTTGCCACGGCGAGTCTTTGCGGGCGCCGAGCCGTAAATTTTCTTCCACTGTCAGCAACCGGAAGATGCCGCGATGCTCAGGCACGAAGCACACGCCGCGCGAGGCAATCCGATGCGGCGCGAGCTTGTGGATCGGTTCGCCCTTAAAGGTCACCGTGCCGCGCTGCGGCGTCACCACTCCCGCAATGCTCTTGAGCGTGGTCGACTTGCCTGCGCCGTTGCGGCCCAGCAGCGTCACGGTCTCGCCTTCGCCGACGCGCAGCGTCACCCCTTGCAGGATATGACTCTTGCCGTAAAAGCCGTGAATCTGCTCGACGTCGAGGATCATGCGCGGCCTCCCGTAATCATGTTGCCGAGGTAAGCGGTTCGCACGCGCTCGTCGCCGCGGATCTCATCGGGGTTGCCTTCCACCAGCACGCGTCCTTGCTGCATCACGGTGATGGTGTCGGAGATATCCATCACGATGCCCATGTTGTGCTCGATCAGCACCACCGTGTAGTCGTCGCGCAGACCGCGAATCAGCTGCTTCATGTTGTCGAGATCGTCGATCCCCATGCCCGAGGTCGGTTCGTCCAGAAAGATCGCCTTGGGGCGCGCGGCGAGCGCCATGCCGACTTCGAGACGTCGCTGCTGGCCGTGCGACAGCGCGCCCGCAGCAGTGCCTGCAAAGCGCTGCAGCGCAAGCCGTTCCAGCACGCCGTCCACCAGCTCGGTATGCGCCAGCGCGCCGTGCGGCGGTGTCCACGCATTCAGCGCGCGCCGGGCATCCACGCCCTGCGCCGCGAGGCGCAGGTTCTCGTGCACGCTCAGATTGGCAAACAGGCTCGTCACCTGGAATGAACGCGCGATGCCGCGACGCACGCGCTTGTGATCGGGCTCATGCGTCACGTCGTGGCCGTCGAACGCGATCTTGCCCGCGGTAATCGGCAAGGTGCCGGTGAGGACGTGAAACAGCGTGGTCTTGCCGGCGCCGTTTGGTCCGATCACCGAATGTACCGTGCCCGGCAAGATACGCAGGTCGACCTCGGAGAGCGCTGTGAATTTGCCATAGCGCTTCACGATGCCGCTTGCCTGAAGTAGGGCTTCGGTCATGCGCGCTCCTCGCTGGAATCTGCCGGGGTCTCGCCGCGTACCGCCTGCCAGACACGCTCGCCGAGACCCCAAAGCCCGCGTTGCATGAAGAGGCTCACGGCGATCAGCACCAGTCCGAGCAGCAGCAACCAGCGCGGCCACAAGGTAGAGAGCCAGTCCGCGAACAGCACATAGAAAGCCGCGCCGAGCACAGAGGCAAACAGATTGCCGGTGCCGCCGATCACCGTCATCACGAGGATCATCTCGCTCGTGTGGTAGTCGATATTCGACAATGGCGCGATGCCGGTCATCAGCGCATGCAGCGCGCCGGCAAGCCCTGTCACGGCGCCCGAGATCACGAACGCCATCAGCTTGAAGCGCTTGACGTCGTAACCGACCGCGGCGGCGCGTACTTCGTTATCGCGAATCGCCAGCAATGTGCGGCCGAAGACCGAGTGCGACACGCGCAGCAGCAGCCAGAACGCCAGCAGAAACAGCACCGCCACGAAGCCGTAGTATTGCCAGGGCGAAGCAAGCGGCACCAGCGGCTTGCCGAACAACGAGAGGGCCGGACGCGGGATGTCGAGCAGGCCGTCGTCGCCGCCCGTGAGGTTAGGCGTCGTGTAGGCGAGAAAATAGAACATCTGCGCGAAGGCGAGCGTCAGCATGACGAAGTAGGTGCCGCGCTGGCGGATCGAGAACCATCCCACGAGGGCGGCCGCTGCGGCGCCGACGACAATCGCCGCCAGCAATGCCAATGACACCGGTGCGCCGTCGAGCCGGGTGAGCACGATGCCGGCGCTATAGCTGCCAAGCCCGAAGAAAATCCCCTGGCCAAACGAAAGCAGTCCGGTAAAGCCCAGCAACAGGTTGCAGCCGAGCGTGGCGAGCGCGTACACCAGCACCTCGGTGGCAAGCGAGCCGGAGCGCAAGGTGAGCGGCAACACGCAGACCACGAGCAGCGCAAGCAACATGAAACGATAACGATGCAACGTCTGCCTGAACGTGCGCTTCGCGTCTGGCTGTGACGCGTCATCCGTCGCGAGCGTTTTCGATGTGTCGTTCATGCAGGTCTCCCGAGCAGTCCGTTCGGGCGCAACAGGAGCACGGCGGCCATTGCCACGTAGATCATGAGGCGTGCGCCTTCCGGCCAGAGCGTGCTCATCACGCTCTGCACGATCCCGACCAGCAGACCGCCGACCAGCGCACCCAGAAAATTGCCGAGACCGCCGACCACCACCACCACGAAGGCGACGCTTAACGCCTCGATGCCCATGAACGGATCGACTCCGCGAATCGGCGCTGCGAGCACACCGGCCAGCGCAGCGGTAGCAGCGCCTAGCGCGAACACCAGGCTGAACACACGCAGCACGTTGATGCCGAGCAAGGAGACCATCTCGGTCGATTCGCTGCCGGCCCGCACAGCGCTGCCCAGGCGCGTGCCTTCCAGCACCCACCACAACAAGGCGGCCAGCACGGCGGTAAAACCGATCACGAACAGACGATATTTCGGATACACGAAGCTGCCCCAGATCACCACACCGTTGAGCGAATCGGGCACCGGTACATTGCTGCCGAGCGGCCCCCAGATCAGGATGGCGCATTCCTGCAACACGAGAGCGAGGCCCACGGTCACAAGAATGTGGAATTCGTGCTGCTGTTCATACACGTGGCGCAGGATCAGCTTTTCCACCACCCACGCGAGCGCGCCAACCACAATGGGCACGATCGCGAGGGCGGTCCAGAAGTTCATCGACCACTGCAGCGCCTGATAACAGAAGTACGCGCCGAGCAGATAGAACGCGCCGTGCGCAAAGTTGACGAAGCGCAGCAGGCCAAACACGATCGACAGGCCCACCGCCAGCAGGAAATACAACATTCCCACTCCGATGCCGTTGACGACCTGAAGGAGATAGACGTTCATGGCGTTCGTCGCTGAAGGTTGCGCTGCGGACAGTGCGCCGGCCTGACGCAAGGCATCTCAGGCCAGCTTGCAGCCGGTTTTGTCGAGCGGCAGGAACGACTGGCCGGAACTGACGATGTCGGCGAAGTCGTCGGCGTTCTTCATCTTGTTCTTCGCCTTGCCCTTGAGCAAATAGTAATTCTTGATGACCTGATGGTCCCCTTTGCGCACTTCTTCCGGTCCCGTCAGGCCGGCGTATTTCATGCCTTCGAGCGCGGCGACCACCTTCTTTGGGTCGGCAGAACCCGCTTTAACGATGCCGTCCAGCAGGATCTTTGTGCAGATATAGGACCCCGCCAGGCTGTAGTTGGGGTTCTCCTTGAACGCCGCATTCGAGCGCGCAACCAGATCGTGATTGAGCGGCGAGTCGATGCCATGCCAGTACTGCGCGCCGAAGTACACCCCTTCACAAAGATCGGCGCCTAGCGACTGGAACTGCTCGAGACCGGAGGCCCACGCGATCAGGATCGTGCAGTTGTTCTTCATGCCGAAACTGACGGCCTGGCGCAGCGTATCCGAGGACTGCGAGCCGAAATTGAGGATCAGCAGCACGTCGGGTTTGGCGGCCACGGCGTTCGTCAGATAGCCGCTGAACTCCTTCTCGTTGAGCGAGTGATAGCTGTTGCCCACGTGCTCGATACCCTTCTCCTGGAACACCGCCTTTGCGGCCGACAGCAAACCGTCGCCGAATACGTATTGCGGCGTGATGGTGTACCAGCGCCTGGCCTTGGGCAGCATCTGGATCAGCGGGCGTACGGTCTGGTCGATCGCGCCGAAGGTCGGCACCGACCAGCGGAACGTTGCGCTGTTGCAGTCCTTGCCGGTGATTTCATCGGCTCCCGCGGTTGTGATGAAGACACCGCCATCCTTCTCGACCTCGTTGCCCATGGCCAACGCTTCGGAGGACAGAATACCGCCCGCGAAATAGCGCACGTTCTTTTGTTGAGCGACTTCCTGGACGCGGCGCACCGCGGTGGCCGGCTTGCCTTCCGTATCGAGCACGGTATAGGAAAGCGGTTCGCCGAGTACCTTGCCGTACTGCTCGATGACGAGCTTCATGCCAAGATCGGCGTATTTGCCGTTGGCAGCAAAAGCGCCTGACATCGGCACGGGGCAAGCGAACTGGAGCGGCGCACCCTGGGCAAACGCAGTGCGCGCGACCAGCGAGCCGAGTGTTCCCGGGACGGCCGACAGTGCGGCCAGCTTCAACATATTTCGGCGATTCAAAATGACGCTCCTTGCTGGGAAGAGACACGTATGCAACCGATTTCGAAACCTGGCTGGCCGCTACGCGGTCTTTTTTGACCGCGCCGACTGGGATCTATTTATCATGATAAATAGAATGATCCCGATGCTAGGTACAATAAATTCGGGTGTCAATAAGGCAAAATTCCCGTCCCGCGACAAGCCGGCTACCGGCCGGCGGCCACCGCGGGTTTGCCCGAAGCTTTCTTATGAGGAGCAAGGAAGATGGTCATGGATCGAGCCAAGGGCGGCGTCGCGATCGAGATCAAGCAGCAGAAGCGCCCCGATCTGGTCGCTGAAGAGATCAAGCGGCTCATCACCGAGAAAGACCTGAAGCCGGGCGACCGTCTGCCGCGCGAGGTGGAATTGCAGGCGTTGTTTTCAGTGAGCAAGAGCACGATTCGCGAGGCGCTGAAGTCGCTGGAGGTGCAGGGCCTCATCAAGGTGACGACGGGGCCGAATGGCGGCGGCATGGTGGTCGAGGTGCCGCTCGCCCGCACGTTGCAGTTGATGCAGAACTATCTGTTCTTCAAGGACGTCACCATCGACGACATCTATACGGTGCGCCAGTTGCTCGAACCGGAGCTTGCAGCGGGCGCGGTGCCGCACCTGACCGAGCAGGATTTCGATGCGCTGGAAGCCAGCATCGCTTGCTGCGACAGGCCGGCTTCGGCGCATGGCAGCGGCGACATTCTCAAGCAGCGTCAGGAGGACGTGAATTTCCACGACATCCTCGCGGCTGCGAATCCGAATCCGTTCCTGCGTTTTAGTTGCGAGTTGATCAACGAGATGATCCGGCAGTTGATCGAGTTTCGCAACGATACGCCACTGTCCGAGCATGAGCGCTTCGGCGAAGCGAACGTCAAGATCCACAAGGCCATCACGAAGGCGGCGCGCGCTCGCGATGTGGAGAAGGTGCGCGAATTGATGGTGATTCATATGACCGAGGCACCGCGTTACGTGAAGCGGATGAAGGGCAAGTTGCGCGGACGATTGATTCTCGACTCGGAAATTCGCAAAAGGCTCCGCACGCGCAGCGCGGCGCCTGTGGAGGATGGTGAAGATATCGAGGAGTGACGAAGGGGTTGCGTGGAGGGGTGCCGCGCGGCACGAATCGTGCTGAGCTTGAGGAAGGGAGGGGCTGCGTTGAATCCACGGCCCCTAAGAGATTCTTCCTGCGGAACCACGCCAATGAAATGTGTCACTCGTCCCATGCTGCGCATTGCGCTGGTCGCAGCCATAGCGGCCGCTTTGTTGCCGGCCATCGCAACGGCCGATGACGCCCCGTCGCCCTGCGCAGCTCTCAAACGGATCGTCGCTGCGGCGCCGGATGGCTTTACTGGCCTGAGCCAGGCAGAGGTGAACGGTGTTGCGCAACCATACGGCGACGACGCGCAATGTACTGCGAGCCACGACAGTTACCAATGCCTGTGGACGCCGCATCACGATTCTGGCTCGAGCGCGGATGCGTTGCAGTCTGTCGCGGCGGATATCGCCTCATGCTTGCCCAATGCAACGCACGACCAGAATTCACCCGCACGCCAGCATTTCTACCTTGGCCCACGCGACCAGCGCACGCAGATCACCGCAACGACAGCCGGGCCGACCAAGCTGAGGCTGGTTGTGAGCGGCAAGTAGCCGCCAGAAATTCAGTCGGATTCCTGAGCAAACAGATACGGCGGGACCTGTGCCTGAGCCGCTCGCCGCAGCGCTTGCGGCGGTTGGCCGAAGGCGCGGATAAAAGCCTGCCGCATCCGCTCCGGATCGCCAAACCCGACCTCACGGGCAATACACTCCAGTTGCGCTTTACTGTCTTCGACTGCGGGGCGCGCCACTTCCGCGCGCAATCGCTCGACGGCTTTCGCCGGGGTCTGTCCAGTTTCCGCCAGAAACGCGCGTGCAAATTGCCGCGGACTTAGTCGTGCGACCTCCGCGAGCCGCTCGACCGGCAACGGCTCCTGCAGATGCTCGCGGGCAAAGCGCAAGACGTTGCGAATGCGGTCGGAAGCCGGCTCGAGATCGAGTAGCGCAGAAAACTGCGTCTGTCCGCCGGGGCGGCGATGATAGACCACCATGTCGCGTGCCACTGTGCGCGAGACTTCGAGTCCGAGGTCCTGGTCGAGCAAGGCGAGCGCGAGATCGATGCCGGCGCTCACGCCGGCTGAACTCCACACTGGGCCGTCCGCGATAAAAATCTTGTCCGGGTCGACTAGTAAAGCCGGATAAGCCGCCTGCAGACGCGCGGCGTGCCGCCAGTGCGTCGTGACGCGGCGCCGCTCCAGCAAACCCGCGGCCGCCAGCATGAAGGCGCCGGTGCATACGCTCGTGGTGCGCCGTGCCTGCGCCGCCAGGCTGCGCACCAGCGCCAGGCCCTCCTCCGATGCCGCATAGGCATGCACGCCCTGGCCGCCGGGAATCAGCACGGTGTCGGGCGCGTCCCTGCCTGGCCGCTCGGTGGCGACGCTTACGCCGCTTGAACTCGCCACCGCACCGCCCTGCGCCGACACAAGCTCGATGCGGTACGCGTCGGGAACGATCTGGCGGGCGTAATCGAACGCAGTGAGCGGGCCGCTCATGTCGAGCAACTGGAACTCCGGAAACAGTGGAATGGCGATGACGCGTGTCATGTCTGTATTCATGGGATTAATGTCATTTCAGACGCGAGTCTGCGACGCTAGACTGGGTTCGTCAATCCCACGGAGAACTGCTCGATGACTCAGCCATTTACGGTCGTATTTCCCATTTACCCCGGCGTAACGCATCTGGACTTCACCGGCCCGCAGCAGGTGCTGGCGCGCACGCCGGGCGTGAGCGTTACCGTCGCATCGGTCGGCGGCAGACCGGTGAGCGCGGATGGATTGACGTTTGCGGAGCTGGCGCCTCTCGAAACGATTGAGCGCTGCGACGTAGTTTGCGTGCCAGGCGGAGGCGGCGTCACCGACGCGATACTCGACGACCTCTTCATGCGTCACGTGCGGCGTCTGGCGCTCGAGGCGCGTTACATCACGTCGGTGTGTACCGGCTCGCTGGTCCTGGGTGCGGCGGGCTTGCTCGAAGGCAAGCGGGCGGCGTGCCACTGGGCGTGGCGCGAGATGCTGCCGTTGTTTGGTGCGATTGCCGATGATGGGCGGGTCGTTCGGGACGGCAACGTGATCACGGGCGGCGGGGTGACGGCGGGGATCGATTTCGCGCTGACGCTCGTCGCCGAGTTGACCGACGATCTCACGGCGCAGTCCGTGCAGCTCGCGCTGGAGTACGCGCCGCAGCCGCCCTTCCATGCGGGGCGGCCCGAGACGGCTCCGGCTGAGGTGCTCGAACGGGTGATGGCGCGCAACGCGCAGATGCTGCCGCAGCGTCGTTCGGTGGCGGAGAAGATGGCTGCTGAGTATCGCCGGATGGGGCCGCGCTAGTCACTTGTGTTGGCGGAGTTCCGCCTGGACCAGACCGCTCCGCGGGCAGGCTGGGCTGCGCACCAGAAGCCGCGTCTTCGAAGCAGCGTGCCAGAATCCCATTGCATCAATGGCTTGGCGCGCTTGCCCTAATGTTATCCACAGGCTTGCGAACAATTTCTGTTGATAACCGTCGTGAGCCGGGAGCCTATGAGGTCCGCGAGCGGGCACGAGGCGTCTGAGGCAAGCCCGACAATTCCAGCGCGATCAAATACTTGGGCTAGTAGTCCGCAGGATATCCACAAGCTTGCGAACAAAAAGTGGGGATAAGTTCATCCCGTGTTCGCGCAAGGCCCACAAGCATCTGTTCTCTTTAAATTCACCCGTTTATCTGTTGGAGCGTCGCCTCCGGTTGCCTGCATCATCGGGACTGCACAGTTGCTTTGTGGGGAATATCGGGGGGGAATGTTGGCGCAATCGTTAGTGACGCTGCCTCGGTTAGAGCTGAGCGCCAGTATCTAAACCATTCGTTATACTGAACAATTAGAAGGTATTCGCGCTTTTGTACCCCTGCGTGGCGCCTTGCACGGTGTTCGGTGTGCAGCGTCGTCGATGCGGATCGAGGACATGACGTCTTATTCCAGGATGGAGCCGGAGTGCGGCATGCGATCATTGCCGACCCACTTCTCCCGTGAGTCAGACATGAACGCGAAATCGATGCCGCTTGCCCGACACGAAGGCAGCCTCGCCGTGCACCTCTCCGATCCGCTGCTCGACGCAATCGACGAACTGGGCGAACTGGTACTAGCACAGTACGCGCAGATCAACGTGCAGAAGGCACAGATGAGCGCACAGCAAGCTTGCATGGAAGGAAGCGCGCTACAACTGACCTCGCAGCTCAGATCCCTCAAGCGGGCCTTGCAGTAACACGCGATCACTGGCGGCTTCTCGTACGTTCTGCACGCCGGTCATGATGCCGTCTTGGTTCTAGCTGACCTGCTTGATCCCGAAGACATCGAGATATCTCGCCTTCTCGCCCGATGGATCGCTTGTTCCCTTGTCGTCGCTGCCGCGGTGGGGATCGCGCTGTTCCAGTTGCGACGACATTTAAGGAAACGCCATCTTGGCCGCAAAAATCACGAGGTGTGATTCTCGCGGACGCAGACAAACTTGCCTGCGGGCTCTCGGGTCTGCTCAATGAGCGCAGTGGGAAATGGCGTTATGGATGGAGGCATGGCTCGGCGTCAAGCATGGCAGTAGTGCGGATCACGCTCCGTTGATAACCCGCCTACCCCACCCTCAAATGCCGCAACAACGCAAACCCACGCACGCCATGCAACCACACATGGCCAGCAACAAACCACGCCGCGATCCACGAAGCTCCGACCACGAGCAAATCGCAGTGCCCGCTATTCCACCAGTTAAGCGAGTGCCGCCCGGCAATCCACGGTACGCCAAGTGGATTAGGCCAGTCCGCGAGCAGATGCATCAGCCCGCCGCAAGCGAAGCCAAATGCGAGCGCGGCGAACGGATGATGTTGATGCCCAAGCCACCGGTACGAAAACACCAGAAGCACGATCCATCCAATCCCCCAATGCGTGACCGTGCGATGTGTGATCCATAAGCGCCGCTTGCGTGACCACCACGCCACTTCCATCCAGTCTGGAGCCGTACCGCCTGCCACGGCGGCGATGAAACTCAACAGCACCCACAGATGAAAGGGACCGCCCGCATTGCTGCGCGCGACGATAGCAGCAGCGATAACGCCGGCCGCGAAGCCGGTGGCGTGATGTGCCTTGTTTGATGCCATGAAGAGGAGCGCACGGCGCTGCACGCGCCGCCCGAAGGAATACAAAGGGCGGTTATGTTCGCAGATGCCGGCGCAAAAAAACAGTACAAAAAGACAGCGCCGCGCGTGTCGAAACAGGCGCGGCGCAGAATACTCGATCGTCAGGCAGCACTCGATGCCCGACACTCGAACGAAACGTTCAGAGCGGACGCCCCGCGCTTACGTTGCGCAGCGCGCGATATCGAAGCGCATTTCAGGCTCCGGTGGATCGTCCGGTGCGTTGGCGGGCCGCATCACCTTGATCTCCGAGCCGGCGCTGGTCGGCGTCAGCGTGACGAAGTAAGCGGTGTTCGAATCCGAACCAATGGCGAGTTCGGTCGCGCTGCCCACCGACGACGCCCGTACGCGTGACAGACGGCTTTCAAGGCACTCGGTAATGTCAGAGGTGGTTCGCGCCGAGGTGACGTACACCAGAGGTTGCGAGGCATCGCGCGTGGGGCCGGATGAGCCACAGCCAGCTAACGTAAGAGCAGCGACAGCAGCGGGAGCGAGAAGAAGTTTTTTCATGATCGGATCGTCGATGTTCCCGATCGGACGCAGGAACAGGGGCACGGGCGGAACAGGGTGCTCCGCGACGAAGCCGCCGGGCGACCGCGGCGAGCGACTGATGAGGCCCGCCGCGCGGAAGGCGGCTTCATCGAGTATACCTGCGTGCACATGAAGATTCGATGCTTGCGTATTCGATCTCCACATAAAAAAACGCGCGCGTGATTGTGTCACGCGCGCGTTTTTCAACAGACCGGACCGGTCGATCCGGTCTGCAGCCTCATTAGAAGCGGTGACGCAGACCGACGGTCGCTGCCACCTGGTTGCCGGTCGACGACGGCGACAGCGTGTTGATCATAGCCACGTTCGCGCTGCCATCGCCGAGTTGGCCCGAAGCGTGCTGGTACACGCCTTCCAGGTAAACGTCGGTGCGCTTGCTGAGCGAGTAGTCGGCTTGCAGCGAAACGGTATGCCACTTCGGATCACCCGACGTCGTGCCGCCCGTCGCCTTGCCGTCCGTGAACGTGTATGCGCCGTTCAGGCTCAGAGCCGGAGTCAGCGCGTACTTGCCGTTGATTTCATAGTTGTCGAGGTGCAGGTTCGTACCCGTCGGGACCGTGAAGCCAACGCCGTTCTGGTTGCCGGCGATCAGGTTGTCGTCTTGCGTGTGGGTCCACACGAAGCCAACCGTAGCCGGGCCATACGAGTAGTTCGCGCCCACGCCATAGGTGCGCTGCAGGGCTGCCGTCAGGTTGGCGTTGTTGCCGTCGCCAGCCGAGACTGCGCCGCTCGAGTTCGAGCTGCCCAGCGAATTGTTCAGTTGCAGGTAAGCAGCAGCAACGTTCAACGGACCGTTGGTGTACGAAGCGCCGGCGCTCCATGCACGGTTGTTGGCGAACTGGCCAGCGTCATTGCTGAAGCCGTACAGGCCGCCGAAGCGGATACCCGAATAGTTCGCGCTCTGGTACTTGACTGCGTTCTTGATCGAGAACGAGTTGTCCAGATTGTCGTTGTCGAACGGGTGAGCGGCCAGGTTGTTGCCGTAGCCCGAACCTGCTTCCGACAGCGGGCCAAGGTAGTCGACCACGGAGTCATATTGACGGCCGAGGGTCAGCGTACCGTACTGGTCGCTTTGCAGACCGACGAAAGCCTGACGATTGAACATCGTGTTGCTTTCGGTGAACTTGCCGTTGTTCAGGTTGAAGCCGTCTTCCAACGTGAAGATGGCATGCAGGCCGCCGCCGAGGTCTTCGCTGCCGCGCAGGCCGAAGTACGTATCCGACACCGTGCCGCTACCTTGTTGCCAGTTGTTGTGGCCACCCTGGTTGTTCGAGTAGACCAGGCCGGCGTCCAGCGTGCCGTACAACGTAACGCTGCTTTGTGCGTGAGCATTGATGGCGAACGCGCCCATGATGCCCGCGATGATGAGGGTTTTTTTCATGCTTTTTTACTCCGAGTCAGTCTGTAAAGAATCGTCTTGCAGGGCTTAATGCCTATACCGCCGGCCGCCTGAGGATTCGCAGCGAAGTGTATTCCCTCTGATAAATTGATTAACCCTATATCGCGCAACAAAGCTTTCCGGAATCAGGAATGGCGGATTGGATCGCCGTAAGTGCAGGTAAATAAAGCGATTTCGGATTTTTATTTATGAGGTGCGACAATCTGTCAACCGCTTCTCCTGTTGCACATGCGCGACGTCCGCCCCTGGCGGCTCTGCGGCTTATCAAGTGATTCGGAGCAGTGAAATTCCGATTACTCAGTTTTCTGAAAGAGAGTATTCCAGCTATTGCGGTGATTACGCCGGCTTACTCGCTTTACAATCTGGCTCGCCCCCTGACCAAGGGTGTCTTTTTCATCTGTTTATACGCGGCCTCCGGGCCGCGTTTTTTTATTCTGTCCTGGATCTGATTATAAGTTCCAGGTAATCAGGAAAAATATTTTTCTGCAAACGGAAATAATCGGCAACCCTGGCCGTTCGGCGTAGGCCGTCCCTCGGGGCGGCGCGCACAGGTAGAATTCAGCCCTTGTGTTGATGAATCTGTCCAAACCTGAGCGACCCTGCAATGACCGATACGCCCCTTCCTTCGCCCGACACCGCTGCTGATTCCGCGACGGAAGCGCTCCTCGACACGCCCGAGACCCTGCACGACGCACGCTTGTGGCGCGATGACGGCTGGACGGCGCGCATCATCAAGAATGAAGACGACGATGGCTGGGCGGTGGAGATGATCAAGGACGGCGAGCCGGAGCCCGCTCTCGTCGGGCCGTGGACCATGGGGCGTGACAAGAAGAATCCGAAGCCGCTCGATACCGCGGCTTTCAATACGCTTGTGAAGACTGCGTCGGAGGTATTGCGACGTCACGAACAGCAGTTGCACGCGATGCTGCACAAGCGTGTGACGGTTGAATCGCCAGATGGCGAGCTGGAGATCACGCTGGACATCGTGCCGAGCGAGGATGATCCCTACGCGCTGCTGAGCGCCTTTGACGCTTTCGGCGAACAGCTCGCCCAGGTGAAGGTGGCGCCCAACTTCAAGCTGGGCAAGGCGAATGCTGCCGCCTGGGTGGAAAACGGCTTTCGCCGTCCCGGCTGACTAGCTAACGAAGTAACCAAGGCTTTGCCGCGGCAGGTCGATCCGCCTCAGTTGCGCTTGCAGAAAATCGCCGTGATGTGCGGCGCCACGTGATGCACGATGGCCGTGCTGCCCGCCTGCGTCACCGCATTCTGCACGCTGGTGTCGCTGCCGAACACCACGGCCCCGTAGGCCGAATTGGCCACCGGTTCGCCGTTGCCGGTCTGGAACATCGGATCGTCTTTCTCGAAACCGACCACCGCAAACACATGAAACCCGAAGGCGCTTAGATCCGCGTCCTTGGCGGGGCGGAACGCATTGATCGAATTGCTTTCCACCCGCATGGGCGTTGGATTGATCAGTTGCTGCTGGGCGAGGTCCGCAATGAACTGATGGCCCGATTCGTTGCAGGCCAACTGCGCATCGAGCGCGGTGGCGTGACACGCAAGCGGCAGCGCGGCCGCCGACAGGGCGAGGAGTGCGGAAGAAAAAACGTGCTTCATAAGCTTCAGAGTCGCGTATCCATCATGGCAGGTTCGCAGCGGGGCGGCACGGGATGGAAAGGCCGCCGCACCGGGTTGCGCATTGGGATTACACGGCGTTACGGGCGCAACAGGCTTCGCACTTTACCAACCTTCGAGCATTCTTGCTGCGAATGCCGTCTGTCAAGGGGGAGCGGGAAATTGTCACCGAAAACTGCAAGGTTTCCCGTAACCGTATATATTTCCGGGTTATGAATTCTCGACCAATTTCCCTAAAAAACGTTCCAGTCCCGAAAACGTGGGACGCGCGGCTCGCCCGCCGGCTCGTCACGCCGCTCGTGGACACGTTTGTCACGCCCAATCACCTCACCACGCTGCGCCTGCTGATTGGCCTCGCAGGCGCGCTGGGTTTGGCCCACGGCGGTTTTGCGTGGACCAACGCGGGCGCGCTGCTGATCGTGCTGTCGAACTTTGTCGACCACACGGACGGTGAGCTCGCGCGCATCAGCGGCAAGTCGAGCCGGATCGGTCATTTTTACGATCTGGCCTGCGACGCCCTGGTAACCATCCTGTTGTTCGTCGGCATGGGCCTTGGCATAGGCACGGTGCATGCGGCCGGCCGGGTTTTTCCCGGGGTATTCCTCGGCAGTCTTGCCGGGGTGGCAGTCGCGGTGATTTTCTTCCTGCGTATGCGGATTGAGGACATGGAAGGCAAGGCGGGCACCAAACAGGCGTCCGTGGCCGGCTTCGAGACCGAAGACGTGCTGTATCTGCTGCCGCTCGTCACCTTGACGGGCGTCGTGACGCCTTTCGTGGTGGTGGCCTCGATCGGCGCGCCGCTCTTTGCCATCTTGGTGATCGTGGACTA
>SDBV01003263.1_pt1 | contig 24045 bp, 13 predicted proteins | sample 2277081 | NCBI WGS metagenome assembly SDBV01 (sample SAMN10402039, study PRJNA504765) | marine sediment metagenome | isolation source: marine sediment core GS10_PC15, 223 cmbsf | place: Arctic Ocean: Southern Knipovich Ridge | collected 2010 | reverse complement strand
CCTACGCCCGGCGCGGCTGTCTTGCAGCCGGAAGTCACTGAAGTTACGGGCCGCTATGTATTTTACAACAACTCGTCCTACGACAACGAATTGAAGGGCCTCAGCGACTCCGACGCGATCGCGTCGGACAAGGTCGCCTTGCGGCCGGGCGAGGTGGCCACGTTCGCCAACTACACCAGCTACGCCATGGGGATCAACGGGATCATCATCGAGGCGACCAACTTGGCCGTTCCCGGGGCGATCGACGCCAGCGATTTCACTTTCAAGATCGGCAACGACGACACGCCGGGCAATTGGCTCGATGCCCCGGCGCCCGGCAGTGTCGGCGTAACGACCGATCCCGATGGCACGAGCCAGATCACATTGATCTGGCCGGACGGCGCGATCCGGGGCACGTGGCTCGAGGTGACCATGTTGGTTACCGCGAACACGGACCTGCCGGCCGCCGACGTGTTTTACTTCGGCCATCTCACCGGCGAATGCACGGGCGACGGCAAGGTCGAGCCCGTCGATGTACTGGACACTCGCACTAATCCCCGGCCGTTCTTCGATCCGGCGGCGATTGATACGGTGCACGACTTCAACCGCGACCGCCGGGTCAACGCGATCGACGTGCTGATTGCGCGGAACAATCAAACGTGGTCGGGCACGGAGTTGGAGTTGATTGATTTGGCGGCCGCGGCGGCGGTGGTTGAATCCGACGCAAAAAACGCTGGGCAAGCCCAGCCGCTAAACGACTCGCCGCTAAACGACGCGCCGCTAAACGACGCGCTGCTGAACGACGCGCTGCTAAGCGCGGGGTTGGATTGGGTTTACCAGTTTGAGCGAGTGCACAAGAAGGACCGCGATTTAGCCGCCGTGGCCGTGGACGAGTTGTTGATCGACTGGGCGTAACACGGCGTGGCACACTGCTTCTGCGAAGCCGTGGCACACGGTCTTGAGAAGATAGGGCTAGCTGAGGCCGTGCTTGGCTAGTTTGTCGCGGAAGGTGGAGGGCTTCATATTGAGTTTGGCGGCGGCGGCTGTCTTGTTGCCGCCGGTGGTACGGAGCGCTTCCTGCAGCAGCTCGCGTTCGGCGTGGGCCATGGTGGAGTGGAAATCGGTCCCGCGCGGCTTGCTCTGCTCGGGCAGTCTTGCCAAGCCGGCCATTTCGGCGGTGAGCAACTCGGCCGTGATCTTTCCCGAGCCGACCAACAATGCCCGTTCCAGCGTATGGGCCAACTCGCGGACGTTGCCGGGCCAATCGTGCTGCAGGAGGACTTCCATGGCGCTGGGGTCGACGTCGTAGCGGCCGTCCTTGGTGATCCGGTTCAGCAGGTGCTCGACCAGATCGGGGATGTCTTCGCGGCGATCTCGCAGCGGGGGGATGTTGATCCGCAAGACATCGAGGCGGTAGTACAGGTCCTCGCGGAACGTTCCCTCGCCGATCTTCTCCAGGAGATTCATCTTGGTAGAGGCAATGATTCGCACGTCGGCGTGGATCAGCCCGGTGGCGCCGACCCGCTCAAACACTTTTTCTTCAATTGCCCGCAATAACTTGGATTGTTGGGTCAGCGGGATATCGTCGACGTCATCGAGATAGAGCGTTCCGCCTTCGGCCAGTTCGAAGCGACCTTTTCGCTTTTCATCGGCGCCGGTGAAGGAGCCTCTTTCGTGGCCGTAGAGTTCGCTTTCGATCAACTGAGGCGGAAACAGGGTGCATCCGACCTTGATGTAGGGAGACGAGTGTCGGTGGGAGTTGCCGTGGATCACGGTGGCGACCAGGTCCTTACCCACGCCCGTTTCACCATGCAGCAGCACGTTCGCATCGCTACGGGCGCAGATTTCAACCATCCACTTCACCTGGGCCATGGCGGTGGAGCGTCCGACGATGGCGGCATTGATTTCGGTGGCGGCCGGCGCGGCAACCTCGTTGGGCTGCTTCCGGCGATCGATTCTCGCCAGCAACGGGAAAAGGTCCTCATTGCGAAATGGCTTGGTGAGGAAGTCAAACGCGCCGAGCTTGACGGCCTCGACAGCCACGGGAATGCTCCCGTAGGCCGTCATCATGATCACTTCCATGTCGGCAGCGGGGCCTTGCTTGATGCGTTTGAGTAACTCGATACCGTCGAGCTTGGGCATTTTCAAGTCGGTTACCACGACGTCGAACAGTTTCGACTGGAGGTGTTCCCAGCCTTCTTCCCCGTCGGCGGCGGCGATCACGTCATGGCCCTGTGCGACCAGATCGTCGGTCAGGGTAACTCGCTTGATCTTTTCGTCGTCAACAATTAGGATTCTCATGTTTGTTCTGTCGTGCTTTTGGTCTGGACATTCTTGATCCGGGCAGCGGTCAGGATGACGGTGAAGGTGGCGCCTTGGCCCAGGGTGCTGTTGACCTTGATGCGTCCTCCCATTTCGGAGATCAGCATCCGGCACAACCCCAATCCCAGGCCGGTACCACCGGATTCACCTCGGGTAGTGTAAAAGGGTTCGAAGATTCTTTCCAGTTCACCGCGAGGAATTCCCACACCCGTGTCGCCGACGTCAATGGCGACCGAATCCATGTGGTCTTCGTCCTTGCGTCCCAAGGCATAGGTGCGCAATGTCAGGATGCCGCCGTGGGGCATAGCGGCTATGGCGTTCGTGCAGAGGTTGAACAGCACTTCCTGCAAGGTATACGGATCGCCTTGTACGGACTCGACGTCCCCCAGCGTAGTGTCGATCTGGATGTTGGGTCCGTGGCTGATGCCGAGGACCTGCAAGGTGCCTTCCACGGCCTGGTTGACGTTGGTGTCTTGTAGGGTGATACCCCGCGGTCTCGCAAAGGCTTGCACTCGTTTGGCCGTCCGTTCGATTCGTTCGAGCGCCTCGCCCATCATTTCGATATACTCGGTCAGGTGTTCGTCGTCCTTGACACGTTCTCCGATTCGCCGCAGGCAGTTCTGCACGCCGTCCAGGGGATTGGCGATCTGATGGGCAATGCCGGCCACCAACTGGCCAATGCCGACCATCTTTTCCTTTTGACGAAGCTCGGCGTGAGCCCGATCCACGTAATAATGGATCGACACGGTGAAATATACGGTGAACCACATGGCACTGGACAACGCGACAAACAATCCCGCCAGGTACATCCTATCGAGCGCTTTGTGGCCCTGGGGAGGATCGCCGGGAAAGTGGATCGGGAACAAAGGGATCCAGTTCTGGTATTCTGCCAACAGGGCCACGCCGACAAAGACCGTCGCCATGGCCGCCACCACGTACGGCATGGGGCCGTGCAGGTACATACTGGCAATAATCATGTGGAATACAAAGAAAAACAAAAACGGATTCCGCGGCAAATCGGAGAAGTACAGCAGCAACGTCAGGGCGATCAGGTCGACGGTAATCTGCATGAAGATGTTCCACTGAACGTCCCGCTCGACGGTTGCCCAATTCCGCTGGCTGTACCAGAATGCCAGGTTGCACAGGACCATCGCACACCCGACTCCGTAGAGTGCATACAACGCCAGCGGGTCCACGACCACGTGAAGCACGGCCGAACTCAACCAGACCACGATGAAGACCGATACGCACGCAATCCATCGCAGCGCTACCAGCCATCGAGCACCTTCGGGAGGAAGTTTCATAGTCGGGGATGAACGGTTGGGGGTTGCCTGGGGATTCGCGGACGTCTATTCTTGGGGTTCTTTACCCAATTCCACCGTGGCCGTGCGGTTTTCCAGGTCCAAGGTCACCACGACATAGTCGCCAATCTGGGCGCCTTGCTCGCGCATGAAGGCGCCGAGCCCCCAAGCGCGCCCGTCCTTGGTGGCCAGAGTGCCGATCTCTTCGCCGTCGGATCCCAACAGTTGATACCGGCCACGAATCACCTTCTTGAGCGCCGCAGGGATGGTAATCACGGCATAGGTGCTGGCCGCCTTCGAGAGGTGATAGCTCAGCCAGATCTTGCCGTCCTCGGTCTGGCCGTGGTTCTCGAGCACGCGGTGGCTTAAACGCTTCGCGCGCCGGCTGGCGATCAGTTCGTCGATTTTCTTCTGCGAGACTCTTGTACCCAAGAGTCCGTACACGCTATGCCCGAATTGCGCAATCACGGGCGACCACGAGACAAAGGCGTGGAAGCTGAAGCGGTTCATTCCGGCCGCCACGCACAAGTCTTCCATGGCCCCGCGCTCCATGACCGGTCCGTGTTCGGCAAGCACGCGGACCAATTGGGCTTCCACGCCGGTAAGTGACTTCCTCCAATCGCGTGGTGGATCCGAGATGATTCGGTTTCCCTGGGTCCGCGCGTCGGGCATCTGCCGACAGTATTCCAACAACACGTTTTCCGGCGGGGGTTCTTTCCACAAGCGCCGGTTGCGTGCCATCGCCGTGCGCATCTGCGAAACGCTGACTTCTCGCGCCACAGACAGGATCTTATCGATGGCCTTCGGCAGACCGTGTTTGGCGATCGGAAGTAGTCGAAACCAACCGCGCTTCTCGTCCAGCCACGAAAAACCGTCGATCAGTTGGATGGCTTCCTTCACCAGTTGCGTCTCCGCATGACCGGGGAACTTCCCCGAGACAGCCTGCTCGATTCCTGCCACGGTCGTCAGCCCGTGGAAGTAGACCTCCTTCTTCGCTAAGTCGATCACCGCGGTCGTCGCGGCAATCTGTTCGGGATGCACGGCCAGACGCTGTTGGTCGATCTTGACCAATTTGAATCGAACGGGGCGTCCCAGCAACCCCGCCCCGGTCGCTACGCCATCGAGCGACATCCCGATCTTCGTCAACCCGGACTCGGCGAACTCTGCCTCCAACGTTTCCGCGGAGCAGGGTAACCTCGCCTCGATCATTTCCAGCGCCCGATCCATCACCGGGGCCAGGATCTTCTTGATGTTCTTATGTTTCTTGGTCAGCTTGGCGCAAACCTGGCGAATCCGCTCGCGCGTAATCCCGAACTGCTCGCCAATCTCCGTCAGTGTATGCTGCAGGCCGTCCTCCCAACCGTAATAGCCGATCAAGATCTGCCGGTTTCGCTCGTAGGGCGTGGAACCGAAAACCTGGATCAACTCTTCCTCGAGCGTCAATTGGGGCATCTGCTCCACCCGCTCGATCACCCCGCGCACTTGTTCGGCCGCATAGGTCGGGTCGGGTGGATCCTGGGATCGGTCGAGCAAACGCTGGGCCAACTGGGCCGCCGTTTCTACCTCGATGTCCACCTCGTGCATCAACGGACCGAATCGCGGATCCTCACAGCGAATCTGCGCAGCGTTGGGTAGCTCGGCGAGTCGCGCGGCCTGCACGGAAAGTTCCTCGCACAGCGCTCGCGGCGGTGACGCTACTCGCTCGCCCGCGACGCCCGTGCTCTGGGGTGATTCCAACGCGCTGAGCAAATCTACCAGACAGCGTGGTCCAAACGCGCGAATCGAGAGGATCTTTCCGATCGTATAGTCACCCAAGGTCGAAGGGTCGTCCTCGAACCCCTCCCGCGTCAGACAGCGACGCGTTCGGTTTTCCAGCCGCAAGTCGTCGAGCCTTGTTCCTTTGGGTGGCCTGGGGAAGTGACGGTGCTGAAAAACCTTCCGTGCCTGGTGCGTGGCCACGCGATCGACCACCAGCTTGGAAAGCTCGAAAAGCGTCTCCGGAGAAAATCGCTCCCAGGCGGTCTCGTCCAGATCGCACAACCGCAGTCGAGCGTCCATCTCCGAGGGTCGCAGCCCCTTGGGGATCGGCTCCATCAAGAACTCGCGAAGCGTGCTCGGCGCCACGCGCTCACCAACTCGCGGGTAGCGATTCGTCACTTTCGGGGTCGCCAAGTTACCGGGCCTCCAAGTTACCGGGCCTCCAGACCAAGTCGACATTCGCAGTCACTCAGCGCATTGTAGCTCCGGAAAGGGGTGTTGAAAAGGGGCTGGCAAAAAACTAGACACACGGGTGGGTACTAATAGCCCTAAAGTGCTTCCTGGTGGCCTCTCATCCATGGCCGGCCCGAGCTACGGTTTGCCCACTGCGTAGAGATGCCGGGTCGTGGCCAGGTAGAGAACGCCGTTGGCGGCCGTGGGAGTGGTGAAAATGCGGTCGCGCATCCGGATTTGGCCCAACACCTTGAGCTCTTTGCCGGCCGAAAGGACCCACAGCGTCTGCCGGGCCGTGCCCAGGTAGATCTTCCCGTCGGCCACCAGCGGCGAACCCCAGACCGTCGGCCCCACCGGGTGGACCCAATAGACCTCGCCCGTCTCGGCGTCGAGACACTTCAGCCGGCCGGCGAAATCGACCAGATACAACAGCCCGTCGGCAATGGCCGGCGTCGAGCAGCTCGAACTCATCTCGTCGTGCGACCAGACGGTGGCCGATCGGGTCACGTCGCCCGTCTTGGTCGCGTCCAGGCACGTCAATCGGCCCCGCGGCATGTTGTGGAACGGGTCCTGGGTGAAGATCACATAAACGCGGTTGTTGTAGAACACCGGGTTGGCGATCACTTCGTAAGACGTCGAATCGTGCTGGTGGTCGATCGGCACCTCGGCCTGCGTTTGGGCCAAGGGATGGCCGTTGAACCGCCACACGTTTTTCAACGCCCCGGGCTGCGTGCCGATTGCGGCGGGATCAAGTGTATGGGCCGCGTACAGGTATCCATCGCCGGCGCCGAAATAGACGTGCGCCTTGTCGCCGACTTGCCCCAACGTCGGCGAACTCCACTGTCCGTGAAAGATGTCCGTCGCGATGCCGAAATCATCTCGAGCGACCAGCTTACCTGTGTTCTTGTCGACCACGATCAGGCTGGGGGCTTCGGGGTTATCCACGCGGCTGTGCGTCCACTCGACGCCGTTGGACGTGCACACATAGAGCAAGTCGCCGAAGACCAGTACCGAGCAATTCGATGCATTATGCGGGCGAACGCCCAACTCGGCTGCCATATCCAACACCCACACAATGTCGGCATCCTTCGGCCCGGGCGAAACCGGGTCTTCGCCGGCCGGAACCATGTGGCGCCCTTCGTCCACATACGGCCCGTCGTTGCCGTTGGCCATGCCTTCGACGTCCAGACAGACGACTTCGCACCGGTTGGTCACGACGTAAGCCCGCCCGTTCTCGACCGACGGCGGCGAGCAGATACCACAGTAGTGCCAGTCGGAGAACTTGTACTCGTACATCTTCGGCACGACCAACTGCCAAAGGAACTCACCCGACTTCTCGTCGAAACACATCAACACGCTTCGATCCTCGACGAACCGAGGATCCCGCGGCGAGTCGTTATTGGTCCCCACAAAAACCTTCCCCCCGGCCACGATCGGCGAAGCATAAGTCATATTCCCCAGCCGGGCGATCCACTTGACGTTTTTTGTGGTCGCGAGGTCCATATGCCCGGTCTGCAGGTCCCGTTTCCCCGGCTCGAACTCGACCGGCAGTCCCGTCTCGGCAGACACCATGTTGCGCGAATGAAGCTCCCCCCACTGCGGCTGATCGGCGGCCGGCGAAATGGCAGTCAACATGAAGAACGCGCCAAAGATGAGGCAGCACGAGATAGCAAGAGTTAGTTTCATGTCAGTGTGCTCCGCAATAGTATTGATCAATGCGAACCGGGGCTAGCGTAGCGCCATCGCACAACGCCTTCCAAGTCAGGGTTTCCGTCTAGTATCCCATATTCTCCATTTGAGTTCAATTACGCCCCCCTCTTGCTAAGGATCGGCCTAGAAAGGATAACCAATAGCAGAATCCCCCCTGATTTCCGCAAACCGTCTTGGCAAGTAACCCAATAAGGAAAACCGCCATGGCATTACTCGGAATCGACATCGGCACCTCGGGTACGAAGGCGATCCTGCTGGACGGGCAGGGGCGGATTGCCGCGAACGTGACCGAGGAGTATCCCGTCAGTGCTCCGCAGCCGCTCTGGTCCCAACAGGATCCGGAGGATTGGTGGCGGGCAACCTGCCGGGCCGTTCGCTCCGCTACCGACCGGGCCGGCATCGCGCCGAGTGAGATAGCGGCGATCGGACTCTCCGGCCAGATGGTCGGGCTGGTTGTGCTCGACGAGCACGGCAAGCCTTTGCGACCCTGCATCTTGTGGAACGACCAGCGGGCCGGAGCCGTCACCGACGAGCTGACCGAAACCATCGGGCTGCCGAAGATCCTGGCCGAGACGGGCAATCCGCTGTTTGCCAACTTCGTCGCCCCCAAGCTGGTCTGGCTTCGGCGGCATGAACCCGACGTCTACCGGCGAATCGCCCACGTACTCTTACCCAAGGACTATGTCCGCTATCGGCTCACCGGACAAATGGGCATGGAAGTCTCCGACGCCTCGGGGACCTGCGTATTCGACGTCCGCCATCGAATCTGGTCCGAGGCGATGCTGACGGCCATGGACCTGCCGCGCGAGTGGTTTCCGCCTTGCGTAGAATCGGATGAAGTGGTCGGCGAAGTGGCGGTCGCGGCGGCCGACGAGGCCGGACTCGCGGCCGCAACGCCGGTGATCGCCGGCGCGGGCGATCAACCGGCCCAAGCCATCGGCAGCGGCATCGTTCGACCCGGTTTGTGCTCGGTAACGATCGGCACCTCAGGCGTGGTCTTCGCGCAAGGCGACCGCTATGTCGAACACCCCGAGGGGCTCTTGCACGCCTTCTGCCACGCGGTGCGCCAACAGTGGTACCTGATGGGCGTGATGCTCTCGGCCGGCGGATCGTTTCAGTGGTTGCGTGGCGTGATGTCCGACTTGTCCGCCACGTCCTACGAGGAAATGACAGCCCTGGCCGCAAATGCGCCGGCCGGCAGCGAGGGACTCGTCTTTCTCCCTTACTTGACCGGCGAACGCGTGCCCCACAGCGATCCTGACGCCAAGGGATGTTGGGTTGGTCTGACGCCTCGCCATGGGCAGCCGCATTTGGTTCGCTCGGTCATGGAGGGAATCACCTTCGGTCTGCTCGACTCGCTGAACCTGATGCGCGAGCTGGGGATGCCGATCGAACGGGTATACGCTTCCGGAGGCGCGGTCCGCAGCGGCCTCTGGCGACAGATGCTGGCCGACGTATTCGACACCCAGATCGTGACCACCAACGTGGCCGAGGGCGCCGCCTTCGGCGCGGCCATGCTTGCCGGGGTCGGTATCCGACAATATGCCGACGCGGCCGAGGCGGCTGACGCGTTGATCGCGGTCACCGACTCGGCCCAACCCGATCCCGCCACGCGTTCGGTCTACCAAGACACCTACGCGGCGTATCGTTCGCTCTATCCGCAACTGCGATCATGTTTTCCCGTCCTGACGGAACTGGCAGCAAGAGATTCCGGCAATAACAAAGAATGACCTCCGCGATGAATTCTCGATAGCGTGTCATTGCTGCCATCAGTCACCAGGCCGTGGATCGAGTTCCCCTCGATCTGAACCCGACTCTGGTGTCCGGGTCCTGGGGCTTCGCTGCGCTCAGCCACCAGCCACCCCAAATGGGAAAGTTATTAATCGGCTGGCCCTTACGAGGGCCGGGGGTATCCGGTTGGCCATTTGCGGTGAACGATTCGATCGACCTCTCAGCCGCGGATCGCGTCTCTCTCACCTTTCCCGTTCGTTCCCACTTGCTTTACTCGTACTCGGTCCGGCAATCAAGGTTCCGCCCTGTCCGTCCAGGATCAGCTTGCCGTCGGCCACGCGGGTGCCTTGGGTTATTCGTACTTCCGTGAAGCGTTTCATGCGGTCTTCGGCCTTGCCGTTCTCGAAGGTCCACCACGCCCACGGCGCGGGATCGGACGGCTCGTTGGGCTTGAGTGCGGCAATCCGCTCGGCGCTGAGAGCCACATTGTAGATCCGGGCGTCATCGATCTTGCCCGCAAAGCACTCTCCCGGCAGGCCGTCCAGATATCGGTATCCCATCGTGACCGCTGCTGCGTGCAATTCGGCCGGCACGTTTGCCGTATAGCGAGCGTATAGGTTGCCGTTGCGGTAGATCGTGATTTGCCGCCCTTGATAGACGATGGCCATTTGCACGAACGTCTCGGCGTCGGCCGTCTCGGTCGGGTAGTCTCTCTGGTCTCGTTGCGTCCGGCGCCAGAAGTCGCTTCCCGCCATCCACTTGCCTTGCGCCAATTCACCCAAGACAATCCCGTCGAACTCGAGTTCGTGCCCCTCGACCGTTAGTATGCTCCCACCGCGTTGATCGAGATTGGCAGGCGCGGCCCAGGCAACCAGCGTCTTGTCGCGCAGCACGGGCTGCGAGGTGGCCTTCGCTCGCAGGGAAGCTTTCCAGAGTTTCAATTCGTAGCTGGCCGGCACCTCCAGCGACATGTGCCATGCCCGCAGATCGTTGATCTCAACCGTGACGTGGCTCGCGAGGAATCCCACTTTGCCTAGGCCGGGATTGTAACGATAGGTCTGCATCAGCAGATCGTCGATGTACAACTCGAAGAAGTCCATGCGAACGAGCAAGCGGAACGTGTGTTCGCGGCCGTCGTCGATGCCGGTGACCGTCGCACAACCTTTGCCCGTAACGTCCTCGCTTTGAAAGGCCGTCCCGCCGTCGGGCGTTGTCTTCAGCCGTCCGATATGGGTTTCACGCTGCTGCGGCTTACCGATGCCCAATTGGACGGCCATCGCTTGTTTCGGGCCTTCTTGCAGGATGAATCCGGCCGCCGCATTATCCTGGCTGATCGGCCGAGCCTTGATTGTCCCTTCGAGCACGAGACCTTGCCCCGCGTTGAACGTCGTGTCGAGGTAGATCATGTCGTAGCCGTCCGGCTTGCCCGTGGCGTCGAGCCCAACCGTGCGTTTCTCAAGCCCAAGCGGTTCGCCCTTGAGTGCCTCGTTGCCCTTCCACCATCCCATGCGCAAGTGTCCGGCCTCGTCGACCACGGCCTTGCGCAACGGCAGCATCCAGGGATGGCCCAGGTTATCATTGGGAGACGCGTAGTTGCTTATCAACAGCTCGCCGTCCTTGCCGCGTGCCCAGCCGGCAAGCCAGGCGACGTGGTGTTGCGAGGCGCCGCAGAGCCGAAACGCTTCGACGTCGGGTCGAAACGGCCCGCGGGGGCCGTCGGCGACCATGGTGAACATCGAGTAGCCTTGACTGCCCATGTATCCGGTCGTTCCGCCGATCAGGTAATACTTTCCGCCGATCCGTTCACAGCCGCCGTATTCGAGGTGATTCCTCGTCGGCGTGTCGCCCCACTCGGCCTTGGCCGGGGGCAAGGCCTCCCAGTTCACTCCGTCGGGCGATTGCATCATGCCGGGCAGATCGACGCCCTGTTTCGGCACCGCCACGACGTATCCCCAGTAGCCGGCCTCCGGGTTGCCCTCTTCCTTAGGGAGCATGTACATGTGATCCCAACGTCCCGGGCGCACGTACCATCTGAGATCCGGCTGGCTGCTGGACAGATAGGTCCAGTTCTTCAGATCCGTCGATTGGTAGAAGCGCAGGGTATCTTGCCCCTGTTTCCTCATCACGCCGTGGTCCATGATGAACTTATCGCCGCAGCGGCCCACGAAGCACTTGAAGAACTTGCCGTCGTCGCTACGATCTCGCTCTTGAATGACGGCCCCTTCGTCCTTCCAGTGGACGCCGTCCTGGGACGTGGCCAGCAGGCAGTGTCCGGCATTCAAGCCGGCGCGGCCCGTCTTGTCGTACATCATGAAGGCATAATACGTGCCATCATGGTAGAGCACCGACGGATCCCACATCGCGCCCGTGGCAGGGTGGTAGATCATGGCATCGCCGGGCTGTTGCAAACATGCCAAGACAACTAGAATCAGTAATGTCCGTTTCATAGTGCTTCTCCGATCGTTGAAAAAAGGTCTATTCAACTCGCCATTCGAGAATCCCCGCAGCAAAACCCTGCGGCAATTGCACATCGAGTCGCAACGCCTCGGTGGTGACCGGGTCGAACGTGGTGCGGTTGAACTGGTCCATTCTCACGCCGTAACCTTCCGCGTTGGAAGCCGGTTTCCACTCGCGGCCGTCACGGTAGAGAAGACGCCATGACTTGGGCAACCGGCACTCGCCGCTGCCGGTATCGTCGAACCAGTAGACCTCGACGGCCGAAACTTTCGTGGGCTCGGGGAAATCGTACTGGGCCCATTCGACGGTCCCCTTGTGCGGCCACCAGTGGAAACAGCCCGCGCTGCCATCCTGAGAATTCCGCGGCGCAAGTTCGTTATGCAACGCGGCCGGGCCGTTGAACTGGCGGACAAAATCGGCCATGAAAGAGACGCTTACTGCGGCCGTAGCCGCGATCGACGGCGGGCGGATCGGTTCGGCCAGGTCAGGTAACTCCGGCAGCCAGACGGTCATCTCGCCCGGGTCGCGATTGTCCCAAACGCAAAACGGCACGGCCGTCAACGGGATTTCTTTGACGTCCATCTGCTCCTGGGGGAAGTACACTCGATCGGTTCCTTGCGGCCGGTCGCCGAAGATCCCCAAGGCCGCTGCCCGGATGACCGTCACGCCGCCGAGCAGATCGTCGCGATGCTCGGCGGTCAACTTCGCGTCGCGCGGCAGCGATAGATTCAGTACGTGGCCGTCGTGGTCGCACCCTTCGAGGCAATAGACGACCGGACCCCGCATCAGGGCGACGCGACCCCGGGTCGACGCGACCCGCCAGTCGGCCTTGATCCGCTCGATGGGCATCGACAGGTTCAGTTCGACCACGTCGCCCGATTGCCATTGACGCTTCACGCCGGCATAGCCCTTGATGGTCTTCGGCGGTTGGGTCGACTTGCCATTGACCTTCCATATCGCGCCACGGCACCAGCCGGGAATGCGCACGTGCATGACGAAGGTCGTTGGCCGGTCGATTTGCATCGTGAGCTTGACGTTGCCGTCCCAGGGGTAATCGGTCTCTTGGGTTAGCGTGACTTTGGCCTCCCCGATCGACAACTGCGCATGGCCAGCCATATACTGCGACACGTACACGTTTTCATTGTCACAAGCATAAAGGTACTCGCCAATGGTCGGCAGGAAGCGGGCGACGTTGGGTGGACAGCAGGCGGTGCCGAACCACTTGGGCCGGTGATGCAGCCCGTCGGTCATCTGCCCGCCGCTGCCCTCGAAGCTGCGCGGGCCCGAGCTGCGCAGCGGACATCCGTAGAAGAACCGCTTGCCGTCCGAGGAAACGCCCGTGGTGATCCGGTTGTACAGCACGCGCTCGATCAGATCGCCATAGCGGCCGTCCGGCTCGATGAGGTTCATCCGATGGGCCCAGAACGCCATGGCGATCTCGGTACACGTGTCGACGTCGGGGATCGTGTTGGGCAGATGGTAGCGGGTTTCGAACGCCTCGTAGACCTGGCCATCCTTCTGTGCCGCGCCGGCGCCGCCGGTAATAAACAGCTTGCCGGAAAGCATGTCGTCGAAGATCTGCCGCAGGGCTTCCAGGTACTGCCGGTCGCCGGTCAACGCGGCCACGTCGGTCATGGCCGTATACATGTAGAGGGCTCGCACGGTATGGCCGACCGCTTCGCGCTGGTCGACGACCGGCTTGTGCTCCTGATACCAGCGGCCCGCGGGAAACCAACGGCCGAACTCCCGCTGCCGGTCGCCGTGACCGCGCTGGTCGAGAAAGAACCGGGCCAACTTCAGGTACTGCTCTTGCCCGGTCAGCCGATAGAGTTTGACCAGCCCGATCTCGACCTCTTGATGGCCGGGTGCGTCGCGTCGCTTGTCGGGCCCGAAGACCGAAGCGATGTGCTCAGCAAACCGCAGCGCCACGTCCAGCAGTTTCCGCTTGCCGGTGACTTGGTAGTAGGCCGCGGCCGCCTCGAACAAGTGCCCGGCACAATAGAGTTCGTGCTTGACAGCCACGTTGGAGAACCGTTTCTCGGGCTGGTGCTCCGGCAGCGAGTAGAAAGTGAACAGGTAGCCGTCATCCCACTGGGCGGCTGCAATCAGGTCGATCACCGCGTCGGTCCGCTTCTGTAACTGAGGATCGGGATGATTCTTCAGCGAGTAGGCCACCGCTTCGATCAGCTTATAGACATCCGAATCGTCATAGAAGATCCCGCCGAAGTTGCCGTCCTCCAGGCCGGCCGCCTTGGCGAAGTTGGCGATGCGACCGGTCTTCTCCGACATCTCGAACGAATAGGGGATCGTCTGCCGCCGGTTGACCTCCATCCGCGGCGTCCAGAACGCGTCGTCGATCGTCACGTCGGCAAACGGGACCGCCCGCAAAGGATAATCATCAGTGGCGGCCGTGGCGAAAGAAACGGCAACAAACAGGATGCCGAGGGTCATTTCAATCGTGTGTGGTAAGTTCATAGCGATTCTCCTATAAAGCCGCGACCGTCGGTCGCGCCGGAATCTTTCTTGATCTGAGGGATTACTCGTACCTAAACCGGGCCGTGGCCCTACAGGGTCGGTCGACTTGCAGCCGGACCCAGTGAGCGGAAAAGCCCTCGGGAAACGTGTGTTGGACCGTTTTGCCGGCGGGCACGCTGAGGCGACGATATATCTTCCAGGTGTCGTCGCAGAGGAAATCGACTTGGATCGAAAACGTAACGTCTTGCTGGCTGTCGTGCGAGAGGAGGACGTGCTTGTGGTCGTAGCCCGTCATGAGATAAGGGTCGGAGGGCTCACCCGGCCGGACCGGCGTGTCTCTTAGAGGCCCGCCGACGCCGCGGGGTTTGCCCAGCTTCCAGAGGTCGTCGACGTCACCACACCACAGGGCCGCTTGGCCGTCCTCCGAAACGATCGTGTGCATGTCGGGCGTGGTTGTGGTGCGAACGCCCGCCAGCACCAGCAGGCCGCGCCACGAGCAGAAGTCGGTGATCCGCTTGTCGTGTGTGCAGACCGGCTTGATCGTGGCGATGGAACCGGCGGCCTTGTGCGGCAGCACGTAGATGGTCCCATGGCAGTTCAGCAGCCGGCGTTCGGTCACCACCTCGCGAATGCCGCGCGGCCAGCCGACGGACCACGCAGCGTCGTAGCCCGGATGGCTCTTCGGCAGCCGGTAGCGACGCTCGCCTTCGGTGACGACGACCGACGCTGCATCGACCTGGAAATCGGCGCCTTCGAGTCCGGCCGTCTTGCGGAGGTAATCTTCGGCATCGGCTGTTTCGGTGCCAGTGCGGAGTTTCATGTCCGGCCCCATTTCGTAATAGACCGACTTGCCTTGTTTGCGGCCGTGCTCGTCCTCGCGATGTGCGAGGAACTGGAGCGTGCCGAGGTCGCCTCCCCGGGGACGCACGATCCCGACCGAGCAGGGAGCCGGATCGCGGACGTCAGCCAGATTGGCAGCGATTGCCGGGTCCGAGACGGCCCCGCCGCCCGGGCCGTAATGGAAGTAGGCCGTTGCGCCCTTGGCGTCCTTGTCCGAGCGGAGACGAATCCATTGGCCTTGGATCGACCGGTCCAAAACGACATATCGATAACCGTTCCCCGGCACGGTGACGTGGCTTGCCACCGTCCACTGGCCGTCACCTTGCCGGTCCACTTCGATGGTGAACCGAACGGCATGGTCCGACTCGTGGGTCAAGTGCAGCACGCGATGCTGAAACCCGGCGAGGAGATAGGGATCCGAGGGCCGATTTGCTTCGACGTCGTCTCGCACCCAGACACCACCCCAACCGGCAGGCCGTCCGCAATCGCCCAATGCTTCGAAGCTTGTGAACCAGAGATTCGACTGCGATTGATTAACGAAACGGTTACCCCCGGTGATCGCCGTATCGTCACAGGCGAATACGATGCGCCCGTCGAAATGGCAGAAGTCGGCCGTGATCTTCAGATAGCCGGCCAGTGGACGGATGCCGGCGGTCTGCTTGGCGCTGAAGGTCTTGGGAAAGTCGAACCACAAACCGTGCATGTTCATCAGCAGTTTTTCCGGTTGGTCGTTACGCGCGGGAACGACCTCGCGAATTCGCGGCCATTCGGTGAACCAGCCGTGCGCGGCGGTGTAGGAATAGTCGCCGATGGGCAGCCGGAACGTGTACCACCTGCCGCCGTCGAGCAGCTTGAGAATCACGCTGCGCCGGTCCCAGCCGGTGGCCCAGATCGGATCGTCTTCGCGAGCGTTGCCTTCGATCCCCCCGGGGCCGGTCACTTCGCAGAACGGTTTCTCTTCGAGGACACCCCACCGGCTGCCGTCCCACTCGGCAAGGCAACCTGTCTTGTCGTTATACGGAAACGCGTACCGACTCCGCTTCGCGCCGTTGTTGGCCACAACCAGCCGTCCTTGCCCCACGTACGCACCCTTGCCGTGATATCCCGGCAGGTAGTCGACAAAGCCTTGGGCGTGGCCGTCCGGGTGGATCGTCTTGACGTCGAGCGAGTGAACGTCGATCTCGTACAGGCCCTCTTCCATCGTGAACAGATAGACCTTATCGGCCGGCTGGTTCAGATGTCGTGTCGTCGCGGTCGGCCGGCCCGGGGCCTTGCTGTAGGGCAACACGCGAACGTTCCGCTGTGCGTCGATGAAGTAGGGCCCGATGATAAGTTGGTTCGACTCGCGATGGATCAACCGGTTGGCGGGCGTGCCGCCGACGCTGCCGGGAAACACTTCGATGCCGAGCGACCGGTCGACGGCATACAGTTTGTCGTCGCTACCCCGCGGCATGTGTGGCGAGTAAGTCACCGCCCACAGCTTCCCCGCCCATGGCACGACCGCGCCGATGCCGCACTCCTGGCCATGGTTGAACATCGCAAGGTGCGGGTACCGCCCACTGATCGAGATCGGCTCGCCGTCGTCGGCCCGGACGCAAGAACCGGTGGCAAACAGGATGCCAAGGGTCAGGGTCAGTTCGATCGTGCGTGGTAAGTTCATAGCGATTCTCCTATAAAGCCGCGACCGTCGGTCGCGCCGGACTCTTTCGGAAATGATGCGGGTAAGTCGGACGGGGCGCGACCAACGGTCGCGGCTTTTTACTTTTCGTCGCCGTCCGACTTCTGCGAGAAGCCGTGTTGGGCGAGTCGTGCTCCGCAGGACCAGTACTCCGAGTGCAGGTAGCAGAGCGGGTCGAGCCTCTCGACCAGGATCCGGCCGCGCTCGTCCAGAGCCTCTTCGGCGACGTGCTCGACAAGGACCTCGCCTAGGAACAGGTCGTGGTCGCCGATCTCCTGGATGCCGATCACGCGGCACTCGATATTGACCGGACACTCGCCGATCAGCGGCGGTCGGACCTTCTCGGCCGGAACTGCCGTCAGCGAGAACTGGGCGAACTTGTCCACCTCCCGGCCCGAGACACTGCCGCAGCGGTCCACCACTTCCATCATGGCGACCGTGGGTAGGTTGACCACGTACTCGCGCGAGGCGCTGATCAACTCGTGCGAGTATCGCGGCTTGGCGATGGCAATACCCACGATCACCGGGCTGGCGATACTGACATTAAAGATCTCGCCGAGCGTAATAATGTTCGCCCGACCCTCCGCATCAACCGACGACACCAACCCGGCCGGCGACGGATAAACGGGCCGAAAAGGTTTTACCATTCGTTTCTTCATAGCGATCCTCCTTCCGTAGTGAGTGTGAAACGCAGTCTACCGGCTTCGTTCTCCGGCCTCGATCAAGGCCTGGATGTTCTCGGCCTCGACGGCTTCCCAGTGCTTGCGCTTGGCTAGGTATTTGTTGTACGTGGGAAGCTGTTCGGTGTTCATCTTCTCGGTATAGTCGCCGCAGTAGGGGACGCCGATGTCGATCCAGCAGGCAAGCTTGTCGAGTTCCTCTGGAGTAAGCGCGACGTCCTCGTGCCCTTCGACCAGTAGCTTGATCAACGGGCTCTTCGCGGCGCCGGTGTGGTAAGGCGACAACATGGGCGGGGCCGATTGGGGGCTGACCCAACTGGCGAACTTCCGGTCGGCTAGCGTCTTATATCCGTCGCTCCAAGTCTTTTGTGAGCGGCCGTCCAATTCGCCGGTGGCGTCGAGGCTGATTGTCGACTTGCCCTCGGCCACCGTCTGGCGGTTGTGGCACTCGACACAGTGCTTATCGAGGATCGGCTGGACAGTCTGCGGGAAGCTGAAGCCGGCCGTTTGGCCGTAGAACGGCTCCAAGGGTTTTGGGCCAATGCGACCGGCCTCGGTCAACACGGGCTCGGCCGTCGGCGTGGAGTTCTTGTCCTCATGGCAGCCGACGCACGAAAACTTCTCGCCCGGCTGTAGCGTCGACCAGCTTCGCATGGTTTGCACGGCGTGGTTGTTCGCATCGAGTGCCTGGAAGTAGACGGGCGTTCGGGCCGGCACGAGGAAGGCGGCCGAGCCGTCTTCGTAGACCTCCGTGGTGCCGAGTACCCGTTTGACGTCCCAGGTGCCGTTGATCGAGACGGGCGTGCTGACAAGCGCCCCGCCGGCCGGACCGCTGTTGCCGTTGCTGCCGACGGCCGCGGCGCGGAATTCCAGCGCGATCACCCGAAGTCGCTTGATCGTACCCCGGGGAACGCCTTGCAGTCCGGGCCCAAGGTAAACGTCCTGCACGAAGTAGGCGCCGGTGTTCTTGCGATAGTCGACCGGACTGGGCCGCACGGCCGGCTCGCGCCGCGGGGCCAACGGAACCGGCTGGCTGCAGGAGATCGTCGGGTCGGCTACCAGCAGTTCGCGCTGGCCGTCGATGGTCATGAAGTAGATGCCGAACGGCTTGGTGACCTGGCCATAAGGATTCTTTCCGCCGTCGTCGGTGTAGGTCAACAGGTACTCGGTCTCGGTCAACGCATAAGGATACTGGAACTGTTCGCCGCGTCCGCCGTACTGATCGATTCGCTCGGCCTTGGTTTCGCGGACCGGGGCGATCAGTTGCACGCCCGAGTTCTCCTGTCGCCCCTTGCTCGGGTCGATGATGGCCAACTTGCCGCGTTGATAGGCATGATGTCCGCCGAGCACGGCAAGAAGTTTCTGCGTGCCGGGGATTTCCCGGGCGTGGAAGATGGCCGTGGGGAACCAGGAGTTGTTGCCGTAAAGTTCGGTCTGTCCGGTGCCGTCGGGGTACATCTGGAACAACGGCTGCGGGTAGAGCTGGCCGCGGTCGTTATAATCCCAACGCGTGTAGATCACCCGACCGTCGGAGAGCACTTGCGGATAGTTGCTGTGGACCTGGTCGAAGCTCAGCCGTCGCAAGTACTGGCCGTCGGCGTTGCAGGTGTAGAGGTTGCTCACATCGGCGAACCAGCAGTCGACGATCTGCTGACAGCGGCTGGAGTTGAACACGATGTCGCCGCCCGGCAGATAGACCCCCTCGTAATCGGCCACGCCTTGGCCGGAAGTCAATTGGTGGATTTGCCAGTCGTCGGTGTTCATTTCGTAGAGGTGGTAGTCGTCCTCGGTCATCGACTTGCGCCAGGCGAACAGGATCCGTCGGCCGTCGTAGGAAACGTCCGGATCGCGGATCACCCCGACCGGCTCGTCGAGCAGGGTCTTCACCGTGCCGTACAGCCCGTCCATCTCGAGCAGGCAAAGTTTCCCGGTCGGCGGGAACGGGCTGCCGTCGTTGTAGGGCGAGTCGGAAACGTCCTCGGTATAAGCGTAGTGCTGACCGCCCAGGTCATGGTGCTTGGTGAATACGATCCGGCGAAGCTTGTTCGTATGCGGCGTCAAGCGAAGCTCGCGGCGCTTTTCGCAAGCAGCCAGGTACAACGCCATCCACTTTGGGTCATCGGCCTGAGGGAGTTGCTCGGCTTGGGCACGAAGTTCCGCACCTTCCGAGCCAAGTTGCCCGATTACCAACCCGGCCAGTGTCGGGAACCCGCGGCCGACCGACTTGGCTTTGTCTTGGGCAAGCCAGTCGAGCTGGATTCGCAGCTTCAGCCAAGCCTCGGGGTGCTCTTCGGCAAGTCGATCGAGGACTTCTGTGGCGTTGACCTGCTGCAAGGCCGAGTTGTCACCCGCCATGGCCGCCGCCAGGCGAGTCTCGAGCTTTTCGAACGCGGAAGCCGACGGATGGACGGTGCCCTGTTCGCTTGCGGCGCAGGGGACCACGAATGAGAAGGGCACGAGCAGGGCGATCAGTGCGAGGAAGGACTTTTGCAGCATGGTGTGTTCCGTGTTCTGCGTGGAAGGCGCGGGGTTCTGCGTGGAAGGCGCGGGGTTCTGCGTGGAAGGCGCAGGTCCCTTGGGCGGCGTGCCCCCATTATCGCCGATTACGTCCGAAGAGACAACCCGGTGGTGGTCTCAATCGATCGCTACTCTTTCTGCGCCTCGCCGGTCATGGGTACAAACGCCACGGCCGCGACCGTGCGGCGACGAATTCGGCCGTCCTCGTCTCGCTCGATCAGTACGAGTTCCTGATAGAAGTGACCCACGGGTATCACCAGTCGTCCGCCGGGGGCCAACTGATCGATCAACGGTTGCGGCACCTCGGGTGGAGAGGCTGCCACTATGATCGCGTCGAACGGAGCGTGCTCCGGCCAACCGTTGTATCCGTCGCCATGCCGGACCGTCACGTTCTTGTACCCCAACTCGGCCAGACGCTCGCGGGCCTCGTCGGCCAACGGCTTGACGATCTCGATGCTGTAGACCTCCTTGCAAAGCTCACCCAGCACGGCCGCCTGATAGCCGGAACCGGTGCCGATGTCCAACGCTTTCGACTTAGGTGTAGGCCGAACCAGTTGCGTCATCAGGGCCACGATGTAAGGCTGCGAGATGGTTTGGCCTTGTCCGATCGGCAGGGGCGCGTCTTCATAGGCGCTGTTTTGGAATTCGCGGGGTACGAAAACCTGTCGGGGTACTCGGCCCATGGCGTCAAGCACGCGGGGATCCCAGATGTCTCGCCCTTGCAGGTCATAGCGGACCATTCGACGGCGTGCTTCGAGGAAACGGTCGTCCTCGGCGAGCGGCGGCCGGTTCTCGGTTGAAGATTCCGTCGGCGTGGCTTCTGGTGTAGAGACTTTCGGGGTAGGTAAGTCCGCTGATGAATCCGACCGCATCCACATCGTTCCGCCAATCGCTACCGCGGCCACGATCACCGCGATGAGCGTCCCCCAACAAATCCTCACTCGACCGCCCGATATCGACGATCCCATGGTTGGTATCCGTGCTGTTGAAATTGATGAACTACGTAAGCCGCTATGGTTATTCTACGCGGCACCCCCCCATGCCGGGCAAGCCCAACGCGAGAAGTCGACCGAGAGGCCGAAGCTATTCGTCCCGAATCCGCTCCAAAGCTCGGGCGGCGGCGCGGCGGACGGCTGGACTCTTGTGCTGCAACGACTCGATCAGCAACCCCTCGGCCTCAGAGCCGAGCCAGCCCAGCGCCTCGACCGTGCCAAGGATCGTCCGGGGATCGTCGTCGGCAACTACACTCTGCAATTTGGGAACGACCGACGGGCCAAGCCGGCCCAAGGCCCTGGCCGCCGCGCGACGTACGTCGGCCTCCGCATGGCCCAACGCCGTGGTTAGTGCCGCCAGCGAAGCCTCGGATCGCAGGCCGATCCGCCCCAGTGCCACCACGGCCTGATAGGCGGCCGCGGTATCTTCGTGACGCGTCATGGCGATCAGCTTCGCGGAGGCCTGCTCATGTTGGACAACTCGCCAAAGCGCCACGGCCGCGTAAACGCCTACTACCGGGTCCGGATCCTCCATGGACCGAACCAGCCGCTGCAGCGCAGGCCGGTCGAGATCGCTAAGTCGGCCGAGCGCTTGGGCGGCCTGTCGGCGGACGGGTGGGCGTTGTGAATCGAGCGAGGTAACCAGCACCGCAACGACCGGTTCGGCCCGGGATTGGATGCGACCCAAAGCCCAGGCGGCCCCGCAGCGAACATATTCGTGGCCCGTGAGATTGCCGAGCACTTCGGCCAACGGCTCGGCGGCATCGGCAGCCTCCGGCCCCAGTCGGCCCAGGGCATAGGTGGCATACCAACGAACGCGCGCGTCCGGGTCGCTGAGTTGTTCGGTCCACGCGGAGACAGTCTCGCCATGAAAGACAGCCTCCTCTCGGCCCAGTGCCGCGCAAGGACACATCAACCAGCAGCCCAGGATACATGCGATGGCGAAAGATGTTTTCATGGCGTAGGTCAGGGCTTGCCCTGACGGATAATTGATAGCGTCCGCGAATCCGAGTCTACAGGAGGCGTCTCCCGTCCCCAACTCTTATAACAAAGGGGGCCGCAAGAAAAAAGGGGACATTGAAAGCGCCGGGATAAACCGGCTTGGAGTAGAGGATGAAAGAGCCTTACGGGAAAGGTTTAGCCGACCGTCCCGGCCCTGAGTCATACGCTGACGATGGTAACATGGTGGGTGTAGCATTGACAAGGGGTACACGCAGGCCAGCCATTGAACTCCGAAATCACTCTTTTCGCGTGCCGACCTTGTAATGTCATGGGGAAGGCAACATGGTAGTCGCGTTATTGGCGAGCGGCTGCACAACGCGGCGGAGTCGTAGAACCTGAGCATGTGTGAAAACTTCAAGCGCGAGAACCGGGAGATCCTATTGGTTTCCGAGTCGATGAACTCGGAACGGTCGGAAAACGTCTCAGACGGTAATGCTGATATGAACGCCAATAGGAAGTCAGATGAGTCCGTAGTACCTGCGACGCCGGCGAACAACGGTGCGGCTGAAACGCCCGCGGAGTCGGTCGAGGAAAGGGACTCAGCCAAGAGGAACGTCGAGCAAGCTGCCTTGCACCGGACACCGTGCCGGACGAAACGCAAGTCACGCGGACTGCACGGCGTGCGTGAAGCCGCCCGAAAGGACGGCACGCTCAAATTCACGGCCTTGTTGCATCACGTCAACGAAGACTGCCTAACCGAAGCCTTCTTCAATCTGAAGAAGACGGCGGCAGTCGGAGTCGACGGCGTAACGTGGCAGGAATACGAGCGGAACTTGGAGGCCAACATCGCGGACCTCCACGATCGGATTCACCGGGGAGCCTACCGAGCTCGGCCTTCTCGCAGGGTCTGGATACCGAAACCTGACGGTCGACAACGGCCGCTGGGCATAGCCTCGCTGGAGGACAAAATCGTCCAGCAGGCGGTGCTTTGGGTATTGCAGAGCATCTACGAGCAAGACTTTCTCGGCTTCAGTTATGGCTTCCGGCCTGGTCGCGGGTGTCACGATGCGCTTGACGCGCTGAGTGTCGCCATCACCAGCAAACGAGTGAACTGGATATTGGATGCTGATATCGAAGGCTTCTTCGACACGATCGACCACGAGTGGTTGGCCAAGTTCTTGGAGCATCGAATCGGTGATCGTCGCATTCTTCGACTGATTCGCAAGTGGCTTCGTGCCGGCGTCAGCGAAGAAGGCGAGTGGTCGAAGACTACCGTAGGTGCGCCACAAGGATCGGTGATTTCACCGTTACTTTCCAACGTGTACCTACACTATGTGTTCGACCTGTGGATCGAATGGTGGCGGAAACACCGCTGCCGCGGCGACATGGTCGTAGTACGTTATGCGGATGACTTCGTGATCGGTTTCGAGAACCATAGCGAAGCAACGGCGTGTCTGGAAGATCTCCGCACGCGGTTCGCCAAGTTTGGCTTGAAGCTGCACGAAGGGAAAACGCGTCTGATCGAGTTCGGCCGCTATGCGATCGAACGTCGTAAACGGCGCGATGAGAGCCGGCCGGAAACTTTCGACTTTCTGGGTTTCACTCACAAGTGTGCCCGGACGCGGAAGCAGGGCTGGTTCGCCATCCATCGTCATTCCGTGGCGAAACGTATGCGTGCGACCCTGCAGGCGATCAAAGCGGAACTGCGAAAGCGAATGCATCGCCCACTTGGCGAAACGGCTCGCTGGTTGCGACGCGTTGTACAGGGCTGGCTGAATTACCATGCCGTCCCGAGCAACAGTCACCGCTTGCGGCGTTTTGTTGACGAGGTGACTCGTTACTGGCTTCATGTGTTGCGCCGCCGCAGTCAGCGTGGACGCCGCCGCTGGACTTGGGCCCGGATGCAGCGTCTCGCCAGACGCTGTCTTCCCCACCCTCGCATCGTTCATCCCTATCCTAGCCAACGATTTCACGCCCGACTCAAGGCAGGAGCCGTATGAGGTAATGCTTCACGTACGGATCTGCGCGGGGGGCCGCTGGCAACAGCGGTCCCTACCGCGATCTACTTTTTCGAAAAAGTAGAATGTCCCCTGGTATGTCGTTTCTTCTGACAAGAAATCAACAAAACCATTCCAACTGTTCGTTATGGGAAAAGTACAAACCCTTTTTCCCCAGAACAGGAGACAGTTGGAATGGCTACAAGACGCAAT
>SDBV01003262.1_pt1 | contig 24060 bp, 19 predicted proteins | sample 2277081 | NCBI WGS metagenome assembly SDBV01 (sample SAMN10402039, study PRJNA504765) | marine sediment metagenome | isolation source: marine sediment core GS10_PC15, 223 cmbsf | place: Arctic Ocean: Southern Knipovich Ridge | collected 2010 | reverse complement strand
CAAGTGCGGCATGAAGCTTGAACGGGTTACCTACATCTACAGTTGCCCCGTGCACCCAAAGGTAACCTCACAGAACCCAGCGGATAAGTGTTGGATTTGCGGGGCGAAACTCAGCAGGGACAAAAAGATGCTTGCCGCAATCAACGAAGCTATTGGCAAGCATGTAAAGCCTGAGTTTGCAAACAGCCTTTGTCCAATATTGAGAGCACCTATAGAACCCGACAAGGTAACCGAAGACCTTATACGGGAATACAAAGGCCAAAAAGTCGCCTTCTGTTGCAAGGGATGTCCTGCAAAATGGGATAAGCTTACTGATGCTGAGAAAGATTCTAAACTAGCCAAAGCTAAGCCAGAAACAGCAAAAAATCATTCTGGTCACAAACACTGAGCCAATTAAATAGCTGGTGTTTGTGATGTCTTACAGAGCCGGGTTGGTCCGACTTTTACCTCCCGGCCCTACATTTATACATGGGAAAGTGGGTAATGACCGATATTATATGATGTAGAGATGCCGTTTTCATGGTTATATCAACTTATTCCACAAAGGTGTAACGAATGAAAAAAATGAAGGCAATAACGCTATTAGGAATATTGGCAGCCCTGTTTATTTCTGGTTGTGCTTCCGAGGACAGCCAAGCCGAGTTTGAGCATTACAATTGGACTGATTTTGATATCGGCCATAATGTCATAGCGGCAGAATCAATTGAGGATACATCGGAGCTGTCGGAATTGACTGAAAACTCCGGGCTTTCGGATTATCTTGCATATGCGGCGTTGAATAATCCGGGACTGGAGGCCGCATTTAATAGATTCAAGGCTGCTCTCGAACGAGTACCACAGGTTAAAGCGCTGCCGGATCCAAGATTCAATTATAAATATTTCATCGAAGAAGTAGAAACCCGGGTTGGTCCTCAACGACAGAGCTTTGGAATATCTCAGCTTTTCCCATGGTTTGGCAAACTTGATCTTCGCGGTGATGTCGCCGGTCAGGCAGCTAATGCGGCCAGACAACGATATGAAGCAGCCAAACTTAAGCTCTTTTTTGAGGTCAAAGATGCATACTATGAATACTACTATCTGGCAAAAAGCATTGCTATTACAAAAGAAAATGTCAGCTTGATTAAACACCTTGAAAGTGTTGCCAGAAGTCGTTATAAGGCTGCGATAGGAACACACCCGGATGTTATTCGCGCTCAAGTTGAAATTGGCAAACTTGAGGACCGTTACCGAACATTGCTTGATATGCGACATCCCATTGTTGCCCGGCTTAATGCAGCTTTGAACCGTCCGGTTGAAGCAGCTATTCCCTGGCCGACAGAAATTCAATATGAGGAAATCGAAGTTGTTGACCAGGAATTACTTGCAAAGCTTATTACGGAAAACCCGGAACTCAAAGCGCTCGATTCCCAAATAAAACAAAACCAAAAGAACATCGAACTGGCTAAAAAAGATTACTACCCTGATTTTACTTTGGGATTAAGCCTTATCGATACTGATGACTCATCTGTAGGCAATCCACGTGACAATGGCAAAGACCCTGTGGTTGCTTCGGTGTCAATTAACATTCCTCTTTGGCGTGAAAAATATGCGGCTGGAGTTCGCGAAGCAAGGAATCGATACTTTGCTGTCAGGCAGGAACGTAGAGAAAAGGCCAATTCACTTAGTTCAACATTAAAAATGACATTGTATCGCTTCAGAGATGCTGAGCGAAAGATCGATTTATATCGTGATGCGCTGTTGCCTAAAGCTAAGGAATCCTTAAAGGTAACCGAATCTGGATTCCGAGCCGCAAAGGGCAGTTTTACGGATCTCATAGATGCCCAGCGAATACTCCTGGAGTTTGCTCTTTCATACGAGCGGGCCCTGGCAAACAGGTCGCAGTCTTTGGCTAAACTGGAAATGTTGGTCGGCCGGGAAATTCGGCAAAAAGGGAGCGAAGCAGATAAGCCGCATGTTATAACTAATATGTTGGATAGCGAAAATGAGGAAGCGGAAAAATGATAAATAAGAGCTTGGAAGGCATTATGAAAATGGTGACTATACGATCTGGTAAGAGGAATCAGCTTTATTGTTTATCAGACATTAGCAGATTATTTGTGCCTATTTTACTTTTGCTTGCGATTACACCTTTTATTTATGCTGCCGGCGAACACGACCATGTAGATGACCATAATGCTGTTGCTGAATCAGGGCAGATGCAAATCACCAATACCTACTGTCCGGTCATGCCTGATATGCAGACAAACCCGGAAATATTCACCGACTATAAGGGCAAAAGGGTCTACTTCTGCTGCAACAACTGCAAGGCTGTTTTTGGTAGAGATCCGGAAAAATACCTTGATCGGTTACCGCAGTTTGGAGGAACTTTGGCTCGAACAGACCATGACCACGAACACCGGTTAGAATTGGAAAGACTCATCAAACCGATGGGGATTATAACACTGTCTCTGCTTGTGTTGACTGCTGCCGGGCGATTGTTTCGTAAAAAAGTTCCAAAATTTCTGCTTAGGTGGCATAAACGTCTCGGCATAATCACTCTTGTTTCAGCATTTATACATGTAGTTCTGGTACTGACAGCTCATTAACTTATAGGATTTAGAATATGAAAGCCTTTATAGAAAAAATTCTTGGTTTTTGTGGGAAAGTTGGAATTAAGCCGAAGATGCTGGTGCTTTTGATAGTTGTATTGGTTGTCGGCATTTGGATCGGTAAGTCGATAGGGCCTGAAAAGTCCAAGACAGAGACAACTGTCACTAAAACCAAAGCCAAACCCCAAGTGTGGACGTGCTCAATGCATCCACAAATAAAGTTGCCCAAACCTGGATTGTGTCCAATCTGTAACATGGACCTTATACCACTTACGATGGATGAAACAGACGCCGGTGCGAGCATGAGGCAACTTACTGTCAGTGAAAGTGCGAAAAAACTGATGGATATTGAAGTTGCTCCCGTAGAGCGTAAATTTGTCACTGCCGTTGTTCGGATGGTAGGTAAGGTAGATTACGATGAAACAAATCTTGCCTATATCACTGCGTGGGTGCCGGGAAGGCTGGATAAACTATATGTGGATTATACCGGGGTTCCTGTCAATAAAGGTGACCACTTGGTTTACCTTTACAGCCCTGAGTTGATTAGTGCACAAGAAGAACTGCTGCAGGCAATTGAAGCAATCAAAAATATTCAGGAAACTGAACTTGGCATCATGCGGGAGATGACTGAATCTACAGCCTTAGCTGCTCGTGAGAAGCTGAGGCTCTGGGGATTGACACCAGAGCAAATCACTGAAATTGAAACAACAGGGCAGGTCGCAGACCATATGACGATTTACTCTCCGACAAGCGGTATAGTTATTCATAAAAATGCCCTTGAAGGGATGTATGTTCAAACCGGCACGAAGATTTATACAATTGCGGATCTTTCAAAAGTCTGGGTAAAACTCGATGCCTATGAGTCTGATCTTGAATGGCTGCGTTACGGTCAGGAAATGGAGTTCACGACGGTTTCTTATCCGGGACAGATTTTCAGAGGTACGATAAGTTTTATCGACCCTATATTAAACGACAGAACCAGAACGATAAAAATTCGTGTAAATGTCCAAAATCTCGATGGGAAACTAAAGCCCGGTATGTTTGTCAAGGCGGTCGTTCGATCTCAGATAGCTGGTGGTGGGCGAATTATGGATGCTGGTTTAGTAGGTAAGTGGATTTGTCCGATGCATCCGGAGATTATCAAAGAAACTCCCGGCAAGTGTGATATCTGTCAAATGCCGCTGGTCACGACCGAATCTCAGGGTTATGTAAGCGACGACCCAGCCCTGGTCGAAAAACCACTGGTCATACCAGTATCTGCCGCACTGGTGACGGGTACCCGTGCCATCGTTTATGTGCAGGTCCCTGATACTGAAAAGCCAACTTATGAAGGTAGAGAGATTGCTTTGGGTCCCAGAGCAGGTGATTACTACCTTGTAAGACGCGGTCTGAGCGAAGGTGAACTTGTTGTTGTTAAAGGTAACTTCAAGATCGACAGCAGCCTTCAGATTATGGCCAAGCCAAGTATGATGACTCCTGAAGGGGCTGGCGGAGGCAGCATGCACGACCATGGCCCACGAACAGATAGCGATGAGGGTGACGCCAAGCCGGCAGTTGAGTTGCCTGCTTTATCAAAATACCAGATTCAAGATGTTCTTGCCAAAGCCCAGATAGTTAAAAAGGCTGTAGAAAGCGAGAATCTCCAGAAAATTAAATCAGCTTTTTACGAACTTGACCAATCCCTTAAGAATGTCGACATGGAACTGTTGGCCGGCCATGTGCATATGCTGTGGATGGAATATCATATGAGGCTTAGCAATGATGCTGTTGAAGGTATCCAGACTAAAACTGTCAAGGGCGCAAAAGCAGCAGCCAAATCTTTGGCGGAGAATATAAGTTTTATGGCAGCAAAATTTGGTTTGATTCATAAGTATCCAGCTTCTGCTGTATCAAGAATAAGTGATACTTTCAGAAAGCAGCTGGCAAAGGTCTTTGAAAGTTATTTTGCGATGCAGCAAGCTCTTGCAGATGACAAGATTCAATTAGCAACCGAGTCGGCAAAGAAAACATCGGATGCACTCAAGGCCGTGGATAGAAGAAAGTTAAGCGGCCAGGAACATGATAAATGGATGAAATTTTCGGCAGAACTTGAATCAACGCTATCCAGGGCAAGTGAAAGTAAAGACATAAAGTTGTTGCGTGAAGATTTCTATCTTTTGTCGCAGCAATTGGCAAAAATAGCGAAGTACTTCGGTTCAACAGGACAGTCACCTTTATATATCCTGCGTTGTCCAATGGCATTCGATAACAAAGGAGCCCAGTGGCTGCAGGATAATGACCAGACTTCCAATCCGTACTTTGGCCAGATGATGCTGCGTTGCGGAGGGGTTGAAGAAGTGATCAGTGTTAAAGAAATCTGGGAAAAGAAAGATAAATAATATGGATGATAAACGGTCTCTTGAACAAACAGCCGAGCAAAAATCTTTGATGGGAAAGCTCCTGTGGTTTTGTCTGACTAATAAGCTTGTAATCGGATTGCTTGTTGTGTTTGTGATTTTTTGGGGAATTATAGTTGCGCCTTTTGACTGGGAAGTCGGTGGCCTTATACGCAAACCTGTTCCTGTAGATGCAATTCCTGATATAGGCGAAAACCAGCAGATAGTTTTCACTGAATGGATGGGACGCTCTCCGGAGGATGTGGAAGACCAGATATCTTATCCTCTTACCGTATCATTATTAGGAGTACCGGGCGTTAAGACCATTAGAAGCTATTCATTTTTTGGTTTTTCCTCTATCTACATCATCTTCAAGGAAAATATTGACTTCTACTGGTCGCGATCCCGCATTTTGGAGAAGCTAAACTCACTTCCATCGGGCACCTTGCCAGAAGGAGTGCGGCCCGCTCTTGGGCCTGACGCTACAGCGTTAGGACAAATATTCTGGTATACGCTGGAAGGTCGTGATCAGGACGGCAATCCCAGTGGCGGATGGGACCTTGAGGAATTGCGTACGATTCAAGACTGGTATGTTCGTTATGGTCTTTTGGCAGCTGACGGAGTCAGTGAAGTTGCTTCTGTTGGTGGCTTTGTTAAAGAATACCAGATTGATGTAGACCCCGATGCTATGCGGGCATATGGCGTAAGCTTTGCAGATGTTTATCGTGCTGTTAAATCATCGAATATCGATGTCGGTGCCAAAACGATGGAATTGAACCGCGTAGAGTATTTCATACGTGGTATCGGCTTTATCAAACAGATCGCTGATATTGAGGACAGTGTAGTCAAGGTTGTAGATAACGTTCCTGTTCTGGTTAAAGATGTAGCTACAGTAACTCACGGACCGGCTTTGAGGCGAGGAGCTTTAGATAAAGAAGGTGCCGAGGCTGTAGGTGGAGTTGTAGTGGCTCGCTATGGCGATAATCCATTGGCTGTGATTAAAAATGTTAAAAAGAAAATTACAGAAATTACTCCTGGCCTGCCATCAAAGGTTCATATAGATTTTTCAAAAGTCTCAGCAGAGCAACTCAGGCAATTCGGCAAAGAGCACGGTTTTGTTGCATACGATAGCTCGGCAATCAATCAGGATGCCTGGCTAAATTACCTTCGCGAAACCTCTGTTGAAGATTGGCCGCAATGGGCGACAATAAGCCAGGTTAATATCGTGCCATTTTATGATAGATCAGGCTTGATTTATGAAACACTCGGGACACTTTACACAGCTCTGAGTGAAGAAATTCTTATCACAATTATCGTTGTTATCCTTATGGTAATGCATTTGCGAAGTTCCGTCCTGATTAGCGGCCTGTTGCCATTAGCGGTCTTGATGTGCTTTATCGCAATGAAATTTTTTGGTGTAGACGCCAATATCGTTGCCCTTTCCGGCATCGCTATTGCTATAGGCACCATGGTCGATATGGGAATCGTTATCTGTGAGAATATACTACGGCATCTTGATGAGGCTGACCCAAAGGAAAATAAGCTTGAAGTTATCCACCGCGCTTCAAGTGAAGTTGGAAGTGCTATACTGACGGCAGTTTCGACAACCATAATCAGCTTTTTGCCAGTCTTTACAATGATAGGTGCCGAGGGCAAACTCTTTAAGCCTCTTGCTTTCACCAAGACCTTTGCACTGATCTCTTCGGTTATTGTGGCTTTGACTATAATACCGCCTGCTGCTCATATTCTATTTTGTACTAAAATATCTTTTTCCGGCAAGAAGATTAAAATTGTGTTGCACCTGGCAGTTGTCCTTGTCGGTGTCCTTGCAGGTTTTCTACTGAGTTGGTGGGTGGGTTTTGCACTTCTGATTTTCGGGGGTTATTATCTGGCTTCTGACTATATTCCTGAGAATATTAAACGTTTCGGCCCATGGGTTGCAAGTATGTTTGCGGTTTTGTTTGTTGGCGTTTTGCTTACTGAGCACTGGGAACCGATAGGAGCAGAGCAAGGGTTTTTACGAAACTTCATATTTGTTGCCCTTTTAATTGGGCTGTTGCTGGGGGCTTTCAGGATATTTCAGCATTTTTATCCTACAATTCTTCGGTGGTGTTTACGCCATAAACTGTTATTTTTATCGATGCCATGCCTTCTTCTTGTATTCGGTGTATCAATATGGTCGGGTTTGGGCAAGGAGTTTATGCCGCCATTAGACGAAGGTTCATTTCTGTTTATGCCGACGACTATGGTCCACGCTTCAATTGGTGAGGCAATGGACGTATTGAGTAAACAGGATATGGCTCTTAGAAACATACCGGAAGTTGATACCGTTGTAGGGAAGATTGGTCGAGCTGAGACGCCGCTGGACCCGGCACCGGTATCGATGATCGAAACAGTGGTCAACTATAAGCCGGAATACATAACCAACAAAGACGGCCGGCGAGTCAAGTTTCGATATGATAAGAAAACAGCAAGTTTTATCCGTGATGACTTTGGCGAGCTTATTCCTGACTCGCATGGCAGGCCGTACAGGCAATGGAGAGATGAGATTAAAAGCCCGGATGACATCTGGAAAGAGATAGTCAGAGTAACCGCAATCAAGGGAACTACTTCGGCGCCAAAGTTGCAGCCTATAGCCGCCCGAATCGTAATGCTCCAAAGCGGTATGCGTGCGCCTATGGGCGTTAAAATTAAAGGACCGACCCTTGAGATAATTGAAAAAGTTGGTCTTGAAATTGAAAGATTTCTAAAAGAAGTCCCAAGTGTTGACCCTGCATTTGTTTTTGCCGACCGTATAGTAGGCAAGCCCTATCTGGAAATCATTCCTGACCGAAAGGCGTTAGCCCGTTACGGTGTACCAATGCGTGCGTTCCAGGATGTTGTCGAAATCGCCATTGGAGGCAGAAAAGTTACCACAACGGTCGAAGGACGCGAGCGTTTTCCTGTACGTGTGCGTTATCAACGGGAATTGAGAGACCAGATTGAAACTCTCGAAAGAATTCTGGTTCCCGCAGCAAATGGTGCGCAAATACCGATTATAGAGGTGGCTGAAATTTCTTACGTTCGAGGTCCACAGGTTATTAAAAGTGAAGACACATTCCTCACTGGTTATGTTCTTTTTGATATGAAGTCCGGCAATGCTGAAGTGGATGTTGTCGAACAGTGCCAGGCATACCTGCAAGAGAAGATCAACTCTGGTCAATTTGTCTTACCACCTGGAGTTAGCTACACGTTTGCAGGCAGCTACGAAAACCAGATACGGTCGCAAAAGACGCTTGCTGTTGTATTACCCCTAGCTTTATTTATTATTTTCCTGATACTATACTTCCATTTCAAATCGGTTACGACCACTTTCCTGGTCTTCAGTGGTATTTTTGTAGCCTGGTCAGGCGGTTTTTTGATGATATGGTTTTATGCCCAGCCATGGTTCCTTGACTTCGATATTTTCGGCGTCAATATGCAGAACCTTTTCCAGATACATACAATAAACTTAAGTGTTGCTGTATGGGTAGGCTTTTTAGCCCTGTTTGGAATAGCCTCTGATGATGGTGTTGTAATGGCAACTTATCTTGAACAATCTTTTAGAGATCACGAGCATGACACTATCGAGCATATCCGTGAAGCTACCGTGCTTGCAGGCAAAAGACGTGTCCGAGCATGCCTCATGACAACAGCTACGACAATACTAGCGTTGTTACCTATTTTGACCTCAACAGGTCGCGGCTCAGATGTGATGGTACCTATGGCAATACCATCATTTGGTGGGATGACTATCGAAGTCCTGACAATGCTGGTGGTACCGGTATTGTATTGCACCATTCAGGAATTCAAATTAAAAGCTGGTACACGTAGAAAAATAATTGAAATTAGCCAGTAAATTCCTCTGCTTTTTTATTCGATATTCTTTTACATGGAACGATTTGGCGGCTTAGAACGTTTAGATAATAGAATGGATATGTAATTTTGAGTATCAATAGCGAAAGCTTTGAAGAAATTGCCTTGCCGTATCTTAATGCTATATATCGGGCAGCGGTGGCTATCTGCGGCCGTCAAAGGGAGGCTGAAGACTTAGTCCAAGACACGTTTCTAAAGGCTTTTGAACGTTTTGAATTATTTAAAAAAGGAACAAATTGTAAGGCCTGGTTACTGCAGATATTACGTAATACCTGGATTGATCGGCTGCGACATCAAAAGATTGCCGGACCGGTACTGCCTCTTGAAGAAGAAATTATCGCTGAAACATCTAAGGATTATGAAACTGTATGGTCAAATGCCGATGACTTGATAGAGAATTTTTCAGATGAACAGATTATTAAAGCATTGAGTGAACTTCCAGAGGATCAGCGGCTGACCTTGTTTCTTACTGACGTGGAACAACTGAGCCAAAAAGAGGTGGCCCAAATAACAGGTGTTGCGGTTGGAACTGTCAAGAGCCGTGCAAGCCGTGCCAGGGCAGAATTGAAAAACAAATTAGGCTCTTATGCAAAAGAGATGGGTCTGATGGGAGGTGAAAAATGAATCACCTTACAAATGAACAATTTGAAGATATTATGCAGGGTAAAGATGTTGACCTTACACATTTGAATCAGTGCCAAGACTGCCGAGATTCACTTGCTGAAAAACAAGCGATAGCCTCAAGGCTGCGTTCAGCCTTTATGTCAGTTAAGGCCGATGAAGGTCTTGCGGGCCGGATTCTCAGCCAAATTAACGATGGCTCTGAAACCGCCGATACAGTTGGGTCTATCCGGCATACACAGACAATCCATCTGCATCATAAACTTTGGTTTGGTTTAGCGGCGGCAGCAGCCGTATTAGTAATTCTGGTGCCGTTAAGTATGTTTGTTTTCATTCCTTCGTCGGCGCAAGCTGCTCAGGCTGAGTTGGTGAAGATCCACCAACAGAATCTTAGTCCACACCGTGAATTTTATAGTGAAGCTGATCCAGAAAAACTGGCAAAGTATTTTAAAGATAAATTAGGCTTTAGTCCTGCATTTCCACGTACCGGTCAGGGGATGGCAATTCGAGGCTGTTGCGTAGCTCACTTTAAAGGCCAGATGGTCGGAAGCTATGTTGTGGATACTCCGAGAGGGGTAATATCTGTCATTGTTGTGAGCGATACACCAAAGCAAATGGGTATGACTCATATGCCTGAGAAAACAGGATACGAGCAGAGCTTTTGGGAAAGTTCCTACGCTCAATGCAACATGATTACGATTCGCCTTGATGATTATTCGTATTGTGCCATTGGGGAAATTTCGAAAATCTCACACAAGTATCTTAAAGACCTGCTCAACCGACTTCTGCCCAATACTCAACAGTAAGAGCATTTTTCGCATGTTGAATGTATCAGTTTTAGTGAAAGTATAATCGACAAGTTTGGTATTTTATTAAGGCCCATTTTCAACTACTCTCAGCCTTCCCCTCAGCCACAATCAACTTCTGCCATCCTGCATCATGAAACAGCACTCCCTGCAGCTCTTTCAGGCTGCTTGAACAAGAGAAAGAATTAACCCAAAGGCAACTGGCAGCACACTGGTGGCAGACTCACTCACAGCCGACTGAATAATTACGCCAAAATTACGCCACTTGGGTAAAATCAGAGGTCAGCAGGGGAGTTGATAGTGGAAAAGCCTTGTTTTTGGCTCAAAAACAAGGCTTTTTTAATGGGCGGTACTGGACTTGAACCAGTGACCTCCTGCGTGTCGAGCAGGCGCTCTATGTATAAGTTGTTATATCATATAAACTTATCGGCCTTTTTTTGCCGTAAAACTGAGAACACACTCAGAACACACTGGTGACACACTGGCAACATACTCAGAACACACTCAACAATTACGCCAAAATTACGCCAATGGATTTACTGATAGGTAACTTACATCCAGACTAATTTTGATCATATATATTTCTTTTTACTTTTCGGAAGAGCAGAAAAAGGGAATAATTAACTCCACAATTGGATAACGGTACTTTAAGGATAGCTGGATGAACAAGATTGCTTACAAGTTTTATGTCAAGGAGCATATCATAGGCGTCATAATCGGGATACTGCCGCTCATGGCAATATGGGTGATTTTCAGGAATAATGATGTGCAATACATCGCTTGGTTAAAACACTATGCTTCATTAGCCAGTGGAGTCTCTGTGCTTATAGCTTTTACGGAAATATTTATAAAGGATTCATGAGGAAGCTGTTGTGTTGGCCTCGGTGCGATTCATATAGGGTGTTGATGAGGAGTTGCTTTAGATGGAAGTAGTAGGGGGGAAGAGTATTATATATCCTATTTTTATGTAAAAACTTGTCAGAATCTTTGTTTTGAGCTAATAATGGATGAGCATCTTCATAGGGGCAGATGAAATTTTGTCCACATGGAGACAGAACAGTGACATAATTTTATTCTTTTAGATTTGAGTCATATTCTAATCCGTCAGTGCACCGCAGCAGGAGGACCCTGCTCCCGCCGTACAGGCAAAGCAGTGATCACGAACTTCGATCTGGCGGTCTGCAAGCAAATCATATTTGAAATGGCGGATATGAGCCGGTGAGCCGCTGTTAACGGTCAAATCTTCTACCTGATTGAAATCGCAGTCATAAAGCTTTCCGTCCCAACTGACAGAGACCGTCTTACGGCACATGACTAAACTAGCCGTTTGCGGATTAAAAGCTTTACGGAGCGTCCGCATATAATCTTCCAGGTTTCCGCTGTTCTTGAGATATTCCAAATATCGGCCAACTGGGCAATTCACCAGACAGAAAAGTGAGTTAAAAATAACACCATGCTCTTGGTGTAGTACGCGGCGGTATTCGGTTTCAAGTGTAGATTGCGACCCGGGCAGATAGGCTCCAGCAGGATTATGTACCAGATCAAGTATGAGTCCGCTGCCGGCGACACCATAACCGATGCGATTCAGTTCCCGCATAGCTTCCATGACGCGGTCGTAAACACCCACACCTCGTTGCCGGTCGCTGCGTTGGGCGTGATAATCCGAAAGCGAGCCGATAAGTTCAACATTATTAGCGGCAAATACCTTCATTAAGTAACAATATTCTGGATCGCACAAAATGACCAGATTGCTTCGGACAAGAAATCGCTTTCCTAATGCCGACATCTTGCGGATAAGCCATTCAATATCCGAATGCATTTCCGGAGCACCACCGGTGATATCAATCGTTGCTATAGAGGGATGCTTGGCTACTTGAATACAGTGTGTCAAGATTTCACGAGACATCATCTCTGTACGATGAGGACCAGCTTTTACATGGCAGTGCTTACAGGCCAGATTGCACCGGCGTGTGATATTCATCTGTAGTGTATCTATCCCCGTTGCCTTCAATGGATAAGCCCCGCATTTACGAAGCTGTTCAACAAAGGCTCCGCCAAGTTCTGAGTTATTTAATTCGATCACGGCTTACATCTCCTTTTTTTTGATAATCTTTCGCATCTGTGTGGCGTGTGCCAGGGTATCACCGGCAACCATTGCCGCACCGACATGAACAGCTTCCATCATTTCATCATTATCAATTCCAAGAGAAAGACACTTGTTGGTAAAGGCATCAATGCAATATGGGCAGTGACGGACGGTGGCAACTGTCAGCGCAATCAATGCTTTTTCACGTTCAGTCAGCTTTCCGGCGCTGGTAGCAACATTGTAGTACTCAAAGAATTTTCGACCGGCCTCTGGTGCGTATTCTCCGATATTTTGAAAATCCTCAAGATCACTTTGCTCGTAATAGGGTTGATTCATATTTTGGGTCCCTTCCTTTGGCATTTATTTTCAGATAACTCTTTTTTCTGTTGCGATAAAATGAGGCCAGACGACTGGGCGATATGCCCAGCCAGTATCCGGCAATTATCAATTGATTTATTATTGCTGTCCGCAGGATTCCAAGTTGAAGCCATCGGCGAGCAGAAGTGCGAACCTGCTTATTAAGGGTAACAACTCGGCCTCGTCGCCGCAATCGTCTAACCAATTCATAGTCTTCCATGATAGGCAGCCCTGCAAATCCCCCCAGCCGCAAAAAAACATCTCGCCGCATGAAAATCGCCTGGTCGCCGTATGGAAGTTGAAACAGTCGTGATCGCAGATTCGTCAAAGATTCCACCATACGGAAACGGGCTCTATCGGCGTTGATTCCGAGTCCAAACGCTCCGGCTGCGACATTGGGCCTTTTTACGGCTTCAAGTATATCAGCAGCAAATGTTTCCGGCAAAATGGTATCAGCATGCAAAAACAGCAGAATATCTCCCCTGGCTTTGAGGGCTGCGGTATTTGACTGAGCCGATCTTCCATCTGTTACCGTTAATAAAGACGCTCCAGCCTGCTGTGCCAATTCTGCCGTTTTATCCTGACTACCGCCATCGGCCACAATCACTTCCAATGCCCCTTTGGAAGCAACTGAAATCGATTTTTGAATATGGGACTGCTCGTTGAGGGCAGCAATCACAACAGAGAGTGTACCCGAATTGGAATCAAGAAAACCAAGATTGTGACATGAAGATAAATCTTTCGGGCGATCGACATCTGATAGCTTTTTAAGTTGAAATAGTCGTAACCCATGGGACTTTGCTATTTTTATAGTCGTATCGAATACAGCCTCAGTTCCCCAGTTTACATCGGTAAACAATTCGGGAACGGGCTTGCTAAGAGCAATCAGATAATATCCTCCATCAACGGCTGGCCCGATAGCGATATCATTTTCTTTCAGTGCGTCAAAAGCAGCTGATAAGCATTGGACATCCATTTCCGGACAATCGCAACCAATGATTATAACACGCTCAAATCCGGCTTCAAAGGCCTCTCGAAAGGCCCGTTCCATACGCTGGCCAAGGTCTCCTTTGCCCTGCTGATTAAACTCCAGTTCATCACCCAGCCATTTACGCATATCGCGTTTGTTTCCGCTATCGGAGCATATTTCGATCCTGGCACTGCGAGCAGCGGCACAGCATCGAGCCTTCAGAACCGCATATCCGGTCATCAACTCCTGAAGGCTGGCCGCACCTTCTTTGCCCAGTTCCGGTATCAGCCGCGTCTTAACTTTGCCTGGAACCGGGTATCGAGTAAATAGAATAAGTTTTTCTTTTATGCACTCCATCGTAGCTTTTCCTGCCTGAAACATTAGCAGCAGGCACCTCCGGCACCATGGTTTTCGGCAGGCCGTGGTAAACCGGGAGAACATTCGAAAGGCCCAAAATGTACGGATCTATCGCCGTGGATACTGAAATGGTCGCCATAACGGGTTTGCTGCAGCATTGCTGCTGTATTTCCACAAACCAACATCGGCTTTGATGTAAAGAAACGGTGATGGTCATCCAGATCGAAGAAATGGGGCCATTCGTCAATGGTGCCATTATAAATGGCAGCCTGACCGTAATCTTCACAAATGTCTTCCAGGCAATCAAGTTTGAAAGCTCTTACGGTGACAGAATAAAAATCTATCATTCCTATTCTTTGTTCGATTTCAGGAGAGCTCAATTCAATAGGCCGACTTGTAACAACACGGTAATCCTGATAGCCAAGGCTTCGGAGAAGACGCCGGAAATCCTCTCGATACATCGCACCGGCCAAACATTCTCCGTGAAGTACCGGGTCAGAGTGGAATTGGGGTGGAACCCTGCATCCGGCAAATACATCTGCAAAATACAATTCTCCCCCGGGCTTAAGAATTCTAAATATCTCCGAAAACACCGACTGTTTATCCGGCGAAAGGTTCAGGACACAGTTGGAGATAACGACATCGACGGAATTATCAGCAATATCCAACGCTTTCAGGTCCTCGATGTAACCAAGACGAAAATCGAGATTAGGCTGCTCGTAGCCAAAACGCTTCATCTGTGAATCGAGATTTCTTTTGGCAACCGCCAGTTGTTCTTCGGTCATATCCACACCAATAACATATCCTGACGGGCCAACCAGACGCGAGGCAACATACGCATCCCGGCCGGTACCGCATCCGAGATCTACGACGGTGCAGCTTTTCAGCAGAGGCGGTAAAGGCGATCCGCAGCCGTAAAACCGGGTAATGATTTCATCGTTGATTTCGCTCAAGGCAGCTTTAACTGCGGAGGAAAGCTTCTCGTCAGTACAGCAACAGGCGCTAGTTTTCAAGTCAGTGCTTTTCTGCAGTATAGTTCCGTAATATTGCTTAAGATTTTCCTGATCAAGCACTTTTTCCATCATATAAAATCCTTTCACTTTATGAGTTCATCATCTTTACAGTTGCAAATATCACTTTTTCCTGCCATAGCAGGTTCAAGCAGTTGCACAAAACAGGGCCACCAAACTTTGACGGGAAGATGTCTTAGCAGGATTCTTTCTGTTTCGGTGGACATTTTACCGAACCATACGAACAAAATACACAACAGTCACCAGCCTTTGGAGAAAATTTTACTTTACACTTATTGCACTCATAAAAAAACCAACAAGCACCCGTAGGCATTGTTTCTTCTTTTTGAAACCCACATTTCGGGCATTTAATCGTCGACTTAAGCTTCATCTGTATACATTTCCCTTTCACTTATAAAGTGACTTATGGACCTTGACATTTACCTTTTCATTGCCATCCATTTAATGAAAAACTTCTTAATACCAGGCGTAAGTCGAGTGCGGTTGTAGGCATCGGCCACCTGCTTGATGGCTTCAGCTTGGGTTGGGTAGGGATGTATTACCTTCGATAGTTTGCCAAGACCAATGCCGCCAACGATGGCTAATGTCAATTCGCTGATCATGTCGCCGGCATGGCTGGCCACTACTGTGGCGCCGACGATCTTATCGCTACCCTTACGCACATGAACCTTGACAAAGCCCTGCTCCTGGCCATCGGTCAGGGCACGGTCAACCTCACTGAGCGGTTTTATAAAGGTATCAATCGCGATGCCTTTTTCCGCAGCTTCTTTTTCATACATTCCAACATGAGCAATTTCCGGGTCGGTATAGGTACACCAAGGCATGGTTAACGCGCTTAGTTTTTTTCTTCCGAAGAAAAGGGCATTCTGGATGACAATACGAGCCGCCGCATCGGCTGCGTGGGTAAACTTCCATTTCATACAAACATCACCGGCAGCATAGATTCTGGAGTTTGTAGTCTGGAGTCGGTCATTAACAATAACACCTTTACGCTTGTCATACTTGACACCAACGTTCTCAAGATTGAGGTTTTCGACATTGGGAGCACGTCCGGCTCCTGCCAATATCTCATCCACCACCACGGATGATTCCGTTTCACCACACTTATAATGGAGAATTTTCTCATTTTCACGAATTTCCACTCGAAACGGCGAACAGCCAAGAATCAGCCTGATACCTTCTCTTTTAAATTGTTCCTGGATAATGGCAGCAGTATTGGCATCTTCACGGTTTAAAAGATGCTCATATCTATGAAATAACGTAACTTGTGTTCCAAGTCGTGCAAACGCCTGAGCCAATTCACATCCGATAGGACCGCCGCCGATGACAGCCATACGCCGCGGCTGTTCAGTTAGATTAAAAACAGTTTCATTGGTCAGAAAACCTGCTTCCTTAATACCCTCTATATCAGGTGTGACCGCTCGTGCGCCCGTTGCGATGACGGCTTTTTTAAATCGCAGTGTCTTGCCCTTAACAGTCACTGTATTCAGTCCAGTAAATGCGGCCTGACCAAGAAATATATCAACTCCCAATTCAGTAAAATGCTTCACTGAATCATGGTCACTGATTCTGGCTCTGATAGCCCGCACTCGTTCCATCACGGCTGGAAAATCACTCATCGCTGAATCGGTATTCAGGATACCATAGCGAGATGCCTCCTTAATCTCTGCCATCACACGGGAAGAACGAATCAAGGTTTTGGATGGAACACAACCGACATTAAGGCAATCACCGCCCAGTAAATTCCTCTCAATAATCGCCACTTTTGCCCCAAGCCCGGCTGCACCGGCAGCCGTAACCAGCCCTGCGGTGCCTGCTCCGATTACCACCAGATTGTATCTGCCCGTCACATCCGGATTTGTCCAGTCCGCCGGATGAACATTTTCCACAAGTTCTTTGTTAAACTTGTCCATTGGTTCTATTTTACTATGCTCGCATTCGGTCATAATCTGTCTCCGGGCATCATATCATTTTGTCGTATCAAAGCGTTTGCATCTCCAGAAGGACATTAATGACAAATTTTAAGATATCTTTATTCTTTATATTCTTCAAAGCTTACTCTCTTCTAAAGGAATATGTGAAGTCAGTGCCTTCTTTGCAATACGAGTAACAAAAATAGTAACCGCAACAGTTGCCAGTAAACCAATCCCATACAGAATCCATTCACCGGTTGTACGTGTTCGGCCGCCCGTGCCAAGACTGGCCAGATCACCGGCCAGAGAACCTATGTACACATACATAATAGTTCCGGGAATCATACCTATCCACGAAGCCAGAAAATATTGTTTAAGACTGACCTTGGTCAAACCAAACGTATAGTTGAGCAGGTTGAATGGAAATACCGGCGACAATCTTGTCAGCAGGACAATCTTCCAGCCTTCCTGCGCAACGGCTTCATCAACCGCTTTGAATTTTTCATTTCCGGAGATTTTACCAGATACCCAGCCCCGTGCCAGATATCGTCCAACCAGAAAAGCACAAGTAGCCCCCAAAGTAGAACCAATTGAGACCACAATTGAACCTTTTACTACGCCAAATACAACACCTGCACCAAGAGTCAGTATAGCTCCTGGTAGAAGCAGGACGCAGGCCAGGATATAGATCGCTATAAATATCAATGGAGCAACAGAACCCAGGCCGGAAATCCAGGCCAGCGTATCACGAAAGACCTGCTGCAAATCAAAGTATTTCGCAGTAACCACTAATACGGCAATCACTATGATGCTCAAAATAATTTTGACGGTTTTTATTTTTTGTCTGCCTTTTCTAGCAGATGATGTTATATCGCTCATTTCTTCACCTTTTTTTCGTTTAGCGACCAGTTATAGCCCAGATACCTGACTGAATATCCGCCCGCAGCCAGGTATTTCTGATCCGCATCAGAAAGATACCGGCTGCAGAAATTAAGCACGGCACGTTCTGTTTTGTTAAGACCATCCAATCCCGCCTCCGGGGTGAACTTATCGACAAAATCCTCTCCATACCACTTGAAAATGGGTGAAAGGTAAATTGTGCTATCCTGCCGGTCAATACGGAATTTAATGGGGTTCTTTAGAAAGACCTTAGCCTGGTTATCCAATTGAGCATTGAGTTTTTCACTGGTATAGGCTTCACCTCGCAAAGGTGGACACCCCATAGCGGCACACACCAAAGCCAGATGGATACGAGGCTCATCGTAATCAACGCGTATGATTTTATGCTCAAGTGTATTTAGAGTAATGGTTTTTCCGAAGAGCCTGACTACAGGCTGATCCCATGGACCTTTGAAAAAACTACCTATATCTTTAATACTTTTTACGGGGTAATTATTCACAATCAGTTTCAAAGTTGTGGCGTTGTACAAATTGACAAGGTAGGCAAGTTGCTGATTTTCGTCCCATGACTTGAACTCCTGTTCTTTGACCTGACTTAAATCAGCCAGATACTGATTAAGTGATTCGTGGTTTTCTTTGAGTCCGGCATAGTTAACAAGTCCCTCTTTGGCAAACTCCTTCAAAACGCCGTCATACAGCGTATGGTTGGGGTCAAACACCGTCTCGGCCGCAACCGAGGGGACGACAAATACCAGAAAGGCTGCTGTCATAATAACAAAGATTATCCCTGTTTGGATTGATATCGATTTTGATTCGTGCATTATATTAAACATATTTACGTCCTGTCTGATTAGCAAAGTTTATCGTTTCCAGAAAACGGGTAATCAGCGACGTCCACTCCCAAAAGCCGCTCTTTTGAACTCTGTTGTCGGTCCCTCATAACTTTGGCAATGTTCCCAAAATTAGCTGCGTGAGGTTGTTCACATTGTCGCGGAAAACACTCACCAAGTCCTCCATAGACAACGCCGGCTCATCCTCTTTCCAACAGTCATAGTCGGTTACTACGGCGATTACCGCATAAGCAACTCCAAGCTCATTGGCCAGAATGGCCTCGGGCGCCACGGTCATGTTTATCAAATCGGCTCCCCACATTCGGAACATTCGTGACTCCGCGCGGGTCGAAAATCGCGGTCCTTCAATCGTCACAATGGTGCCGCCGTCATGCATTGGCAAGTCAAGCCGGCGCCCAGTTTCCAACAGGCGTTGCCGAATCTCCTCATGAAAAGGGTCGGCCATGGGCGTATGCCGTGCGTTCTCAATCCCTGATGGGAAGGTTTCGTAAAACGAGGTCGCGCGATGACGAGTAAAATCAATGAACTGGTCGGGGATTACGATATGGCCGCGTCCGATCTCTGCGCGCAGCGATCCACAGGCTGCGGTCGCAAGCACATGGGTGCAGCCCTGCTCCTTCAGCGCAAACAGATTCGCCCGGTTGTTGATCTGCGTGGGCGGTATGGTATGCCCCCGTCCATGGCGCGACAGCAAGACCACATCCCGTCCCTCCAGTTGCCCACATAGGAGCGGTGTCGACGGGGAGCCATACGGCGTTGTCGCGATGATTTCTCGCGGCGCCTTCAACAGGTGAGGGTCGTCCAGTCCCGACCCGCCAATAATGCCAATTGAACTCATGGTTATTTGCCCTCTTGATGACTTCGCTTTGGCTTATCAATCGCAACTGCCGCGCGTGCAGCCGCCAATAAAACTTCAGGCTCAAGTCGCACTTTGTAATCCGGATTGGCGTAGCTGAACTTGACGAGGCCGTCCGTTCCCATGATGAAGACTGCCGGGACCGGCAGCAGATGGTGCGTTTCCCCGGATGCCGCCTCCAGGTCGATTCCATAACCTTTGTATTTCTCCAGCGTCGCATCATCGACCCGGAATGCGATACCAAACGCGTGGGCTGTCTTCATGGCGTGGTCAGACAGCAATGTGTACGTAAGCTTGTAGCTGTTTACGCTCTCGACGAGTTTCTCTGGACGGTCCGGACTGATAGCCAGAATTTGGTAACCCAGTTGGCGTAGTTGCATTTCGATGGTTTGTATCTGACCAAGCTGAAGATTACAGTATGGACACCAGCCGCCCCGGTAGAAAATCAGAACGGTGAGCTGTTTGGCAACCGCCTGTTTTAGGTCGAATGCCTTTCCGCCTGCCGTTTGAAGTTCCAGTTCCGGAATGGAATCGCCGACCAGGAGAGGGCGAACGGCGTTTGCGGATACAGGAATCGTATGAGAGAAACTCTGCTCGGTTATTATTTTATTTTTTCTCGTTAATAAAAGCCCGATCAGGATAAGCAGTATAAAAAAAAGACAAACAATGGAAAGTTTAATGAAAGGATACTTTCTGTTGGTAGTAGATTTATGTTTTATTGTGCTCATTGAACCGCCTCGTTTCTGTTTTGTCCGTTTAATCTCACATTTTTTACATCCTTTTGTAAGTTCAATTAAAATAACAGGTTAAATATTAACATGGTTTAATACGAAACGCAAAAAGAGTTTGGTCATCCTTTAAGCTTGTACCTCTTGAAAAAGACTCTGCTTCTCGGGTAATCAGCCGTGCCAGCTCCGGAATAGATAATGTCGTATTCTTTCGCAAAAGCTCTTCGAAACGCTCCTGACCATATATTCGTCCTTCAATGTCCTGGTTTTCGACTATTCCATCGGAAACAACAAGGAAACCATCTCCGGGCCGCAAAGAAACCACCGCTTTTTTAATATCAATAGTTTCTTCGACCCCGAGAATCATACAGGGTGCCTGGTCGAGTTGACCAATTCGGCCATTCTCATCTCCATACAACAACCACGGCTGGGGCTGATGGCCGCAGTTGATGTATTCTAATTGCCCTGTTTTTCCATTCAGAATCGCAAGAAAAGCCTCTGCAAAATCACCTGTTGGTGTTGTAAAGTAAACGTTTCGATTGAGTTGATGGGCGAGGTTTTTGAGGTTGGTCGGCGTCTCAAGCCATGCCTGAAAGGTTGTCTTTAACACCGCTGTAACAAGAGCCGCCGCCATCCCATGCCCGCATACATCACCGAAGATAATCACAACACGGTCGTCATCCAGATACTTAATGTCGAAATAATCACCCCCAACTTCTTCAGCAGGCTGATAACTGCTTGCCCAGTCAACCAATTGGGGCATCGGCATTTTTGCAGCATCCGGCAAAAAATACTGCTGAATAGTTCGTGCTCGCAGTATATCAGCCTGAATGCGTGAGGCGTAAAACTGAAGCTGAGTATAGGCCCGAGAAAGCCGGTAGGCCTTTTCTTCGTTGTCATATTCAACACTTCCGACTACCATCAAGAACAGATATATCATTCCACAGAGAACAAGAGCAGAAGCTAAAAGCAATGTCAACAGGAACCATTGCTGGAGCCAGCCTGCAAACAGAAGCGACGGCATGAAAATTACGGCTGCCCCAACCAGTCCATAGCGAGGCGCCATATGGAAAAGAGAGCGGTGGTCACGAAAACTTTTATCTCGCTGTTCAAACCAGTGAACGAGATGGCTGTATCTCAAAGTACAATAGCTATATTTTACAAAAAGAACATTGTCTTGAAGGATTACGTTTGCGCAGGAAAAATGGACACTTAGTCCATCCAACAACCCGGCCGAAACGGCATTACGAGGTGTTTTTCCACGGAAGCGAAGAATTTTTTCTCGGCTCTTGATAAACACAAAGAAGTCTTGAATCTGGTTCATCTCAAGGCGTGGGTCAAGACACAACTTGCGAATACCCAGTGATACTAAATATTCCCATAGAATACGATGCCGGAGTAAAATTTCGTGGTCCTCAACTTCACCAATCCATAGCCTTTCGATATTTGCGTCAGAATCAAGGTTTATCCAGATTTCATCCTGGTTTTTCTGAATCGCCAAAGGAGCAGCATCGTACTCCACCCATCTGGCGAAGTCGCAGACATGCTTCCATAACTCAGTTCTGCGTACCATCAATGAGACGAACTTGCCATAAAAGACATCTCCTGCTCCCAAATGTATCTCCGGGGTGTTTTGTTTACTCTCGCTCCCTTGAAGTATATCCATTTTTTTCCGTTCAAAAAAAATATCGATGTTAAATATACGCTGTTGTCCTGATAATAGTTCTGATTTGTAGTATCTTTTGTCAAGAAGTATTTTGAAGTATTTTAATGCTAAAAAAGATTGTGAACTATACTGTTCGGAATACGTATCAAAATGAAGCAATTGAACACTTATTATTTCTAGTGAAATAATGGAAAGTTGTTGTCTGGTTCTTTGTAACTTGGAATGGGGGCAGTGTGACGCGATTATACATGAGTTGGAGAAATTGAAATGTTTCCCGAAAAATCTGCTTTATGGGTTATGGCAATACTGATTTTCTTCCCCATTTACAGCCACGCCGGTCTTGAAAAATTTCAAACAGATCTCTCAAAAAAAATCATCGACTTATCCGAACTAAATCCAGGCGGCCCTGGTAAAGATGGAATTCCATCGATTGATAATCCACGTTTTATCTCTGTACAAAAAGCTGCTGTCTGGCTTAAAGGTCAGGAGCCGGTGATTGCCCTTGAATTTGAGGCTGTCGCCAAAGCCTATCCTCTACAAATATTGATGTGGCACGAAATTGTCAATGATGTAACCGCTCAAATGCCTGTGGTTGTAACCTTTTGCCCCTTGTGTTACAGTGCCATTGTATTTGAACGTCGGATTGATGAAGAAATTCTCAGTTTTGGCGTTTCCGGATACTTGCGACATTCCGACTTGGTTATGTATGACCGCGAGACCGAATCGCTCTGGCAGCAATTTACAGGGCAAGCACTAGTTGGCGACTACACCGAGAGAAAATTGAAAAGAATGCCCGCCCAGATCATCTCGTTTAAGCAATTCCGCGACACATGGCCTGAGGGTATTGTTCTATCCAGAGACACCGGCGTCAAAAGGCCTTATGGGGAAAACCCATACTCCGGCTATGACGACATTCGGAAACGACCGTTTATGTACCGTGGCGAAAAAGATGATCGCCTTGAGCCGATGGAAAAAGTGATTGCAATAACCATCGGCAAAACGAGTAAGGCTTACCCCTATTCGGTGACACAAAAGGCGGGCGTGGTCCGTGATGTGTTAGAGAATGTCGAAATTGTGGTCTTTCATGACAAGGGAGCTGTTTCAGCATTAGACCACGAACATATTGCCGATTCCAAACAGGCGGGGTCAACAGGCGTATTCTCACCCATTCTAAACGGAAAGTCTCTGACATTTCACAAAATTACAAGCGGTTTCAAGGATACTCAGACTCAAAGCACATGGAACATTACCGGCAAAGCGATTGACGGTACTTTGAAAGGAGAACAGTTGGACCGAATTGTCCACGGCGATTATTTTGCCTTTGCGTGGCTGGTCTTCAAGCCACAGACGCAGATATACAGGGAAACCGAATAGGTGGTGCGATGGCAGACTCGTGGTCACGGGTTGGTAACGTTGAGGCGCGTCGTTTTCCATAGGTACTTTATAGCCACTTGCCAACGCGTAATTGTTCCACCGCGTTTCTCAGCACAGGATCAACATTTGTATACACCTTGTTTGTCAGATTTGGAGCACTCCTCTCCGTATCTGACAAACAAGGTGTATACAAACGTTGACCCTGTATTGCGTCATGCAGTAGAGCAATTGCCGGTTGGTGACTGGCTGTGATGCTTCTCGAAAAACAAAACGCTTAAAAACTGCACTCGCTCTTTGGAAAGAAATATTCATAAACAACCATTCTAAGCTCGAAAAGCTATTTTAAACAGCCAGAGTCATCGGGTATTTCCTTGTTTTTTACTTTGAAATCTGATACAATTCAATATTAAGTTATATTCAGGAGCATGTGAGGTATGGGTAGATTTGACAAAAAAAAATAGCCTGGGGCCTTAGCAGCTATTGTATGTTTTGTCATTGTGGGTGTAGTGGAGGGAGATGGACTGGTTCGCAACTCCGCAGCTTTTAATTTTTCCTAGAGAACCGTTGTGCTTGTCAAGCGTAAGTGGGACCACCGTGACATCACATCTAACGTTATAGCTTACAAGCATTTACACCGCTGAACCTCCCGATGGCAGTTTTGCCCATTTTCTGCTACGATTACGCTCT
>SDBV01003261.1_pt1 | contig 24069 bp, 25 predicted proteins | sample 2277081 | NCBI WGS metagenome assembly SDBV01 (sample SAMN10402039, study PRJNA504765) | marine sediment metagenome | isolation source: marine sediment core GS10_PC15, 223 cmbsf | place: Arctic Ocean: Southern Knipovich Ridge | collected 2010 | reverse complement strand
AACGGCATCAAGCACGACTGGCGCCGCGACCTTCGCCAGGAACTCTTCCGCCGTCAACAGCCCGACGGGTCCTGGATCAACGAAAACTCTCGCTGGCTGGAAGGCGATCCGGCCCTGGTCACCGGCTACGTCCTACTGGCACTCTCGTATTGTCGGCCGTAGGTGGCCAAAAAGAAACCTTGAATGTCGGGGGCGGATGCCGTATCTTTGCCCTCCATGACGACGCACGGCCAATCGCAAGGAAATCGAAAGAAAGTGGCTCGGCTGGAGACGCTCTTGGCCGAGATGCTGGCCGAATCCCTGCAACGCGGTTTCTTCGGCACGGCCGCCGTCGAACTCAGCGTGCAAGACGGCACGATCCAACACATCCGCCGACGCATCGAACGCATCGAACGATAGACAAAACATGATAAAGTTTGCCGGTATCCGGTAGAGCTTGTCGACCGACAGGTATCTGCAAGAGCCCGCTGTGAGCCGCCAAGGTTCACCGCGGGCTTTTTTCGTTCTTGAAACCTCAGAAAAAAGGAATCGCGATGACCGAAACGCTCCAGGAGTTCTGCGACTCGCGCGGAGTGCGAATGCGGGTCGACGCCCGGGCAGGTGTGATCCGGGGAGTGAAGATCCTCGGGCCAACTTCCCGAAATGGCCGCATCTATCCGCCCGAAACGCTCGCCCAGGCCGCCGCACTGTATGAAGAGGCCAAGGTGAACGTCAACCATCCCCAGGGCAATCCCACCGGGCCGCGCGACTATCAGGATCGGCTCGGCACGATCCGCAACGTTCAAGCCCGCAAGGAGGAAGGCCTCTTCGCCGACCTCCACTTCAACCCCAAGCATGCCTTGGCCGAGCAACTGATCTGGGACGCCGAGCACGCGCCGCAGAACGTCGGCTTCTCGCACAACGTGCAGGCCCGAACCGCGCGACGCGGCGACCATCTGGTCGTCGAGGCGATCACGCGAGTGCAAAGCGTCGACCTGGTCGCCGATCCGGCCACCACGGCCGGGTTGTTCGAATCACACGGTGACGACACGCCGTCGAGCACGCTTTCCGTCGACGACCTGCGCCGCGACCATCCCGAGTTGATCGAGCAAATCTGCCGCGAGCAGACCGAGGAGTTGCAGAGCTTACGGGCGGCCGAAGCATCGCGGCAAAAACGCGCGCTGATCACCCGGCTGCTCGAAGAGCATCAACTGCCCGCCGCCGACTCGACCGATCTTCGTTCCCGATCGATCGTCAGCGAGCAGTTCCTAGCCACCTTGCTGGCGGCCGAGGACGAGTCGGCGCTGCGCACGTTGATCGAAGAGCGGGCCGAACTGGTCCGCACCTTGGCTCGCGAGGAACCAACCTCCGACCCGCAAGCCCATCGACCCATTTCGCGCGATCAACAACTGGCCGGTCTCTTCGGTCCCATCAACACCCAAGGCTTCCTCGAAGCCATTACGTAAGAAGCAAGGGACCAGGGAAGGAGATCGTAGCCCACGTTTTCCCAAATCCCTGGCCCCTAGCCCCTAAACCCTAACCCCTACCTTTTCCGGGAGAGAAACAGATGAGCGACAAGATGCGTTGGAGATACGGGGATACGAACCCCGTGGTGGCGGCCGTTGATTCGTCGACGGTTATCGAAATTGGCGACTTGGTCTGGCATGCCGGCGACGACGTTCGGCCGGCATCGGACTTGACAGACTACGGTTCGGAATCGGCGAATCAGGCCGAGTTCGCCGCCAGGTTCTTGGGCGTGGCCATGCAGCGAAGCCGCGACGGCGACACCACGCCCATCCGCGTGGCCGCGACCGGCGTGTTCGAGTTCGATTGTCCCAGTAGTACGTTCGAGTTGGGTAACCTGATCGCCGGTGATGAAAGCGCGACCGGCACGGGAATGCTTGACCAGCAAGTCGCGCTCGTCGTTAGCAGCCAACTCGCCATCGGCCGAGTCGCTCGGCAAGAACCAAACGCCATAACCAGCGTGTTGGTCGACATCCGCTCGACCGTCATGACCGGCGGCATCGAAGGCAGCAGCCGTAGCGGCGTGTAATTGGACCGATCACCGACCGACCTATCAGTCAAACACTTAACCAAGAGGGAGATCCCTATCGTGAGAGCGATCAAATATCGTGAACTGAAACGCATGTACGACCTCAGCGGTCCGGAAAAGACCGTCAAGCATCTCAGCGAAGCGCTGAGCGAAGGACACCTCAAGCCCGAGGACTTTAGCATCCGCGAACTGGCTGAGGCCACCTTGGGCGACTCCCGGGTCCGGCAAATGGATCCCCGTAGCGGAAACGTTGCCCTGATGGAAGCCGGCGAAGGGGTCGACGTGACGGCCTTCTCGAACATCACGGGCCAGATCGTGCAATCGAAGATCCTCGGCGCCTATCGGCAGGAAGCGTTCGTCGTCTCGAAGCTGGTCGACACGGTCCCCACCCGGCTCGACGGCGAGAAGATCCCCGGCGTGGGGCGGGTCAGCGACGAGGTGGCCGAAGTGCATCCCGGCATGCCCTACCCCAACCTGGGTTTCGCCGAGGACTACATCGAAACGCCGCAAACCACCAAGCGCGGGTTCATCGTACCGGTAACGCGCGAAGCCATCTTCTTCGATCGTACGCATCTTGTCCTGCAACGGGCGGCCGAGGTCGGTGAGATCCTGGGCCTGAACAAGGAGAAGCGGTTGATCGATCTGGTGATCGGCGCCGCGAACAACTACAAGTCGACCGGCACCGAGTACAACACGTACTACGCTTCCGGCGCCCATCCGCTGGGTACGGCCACCGGTAATTGGGCCAACGAGATCACCGACGAACTGATCGATTGGACCGACGTCGATGCGGCCGAGCAGATGTTCGCCGACATCCTCGACCCCAACACGGGCGAGCCGGTGTTGATCCAGGCGACCATCGTGCTGGTGATGCCGGCCTATCGCCATGCAGCCCATCGCGTGTTCAACGCGGCCGAGATCACCTACACGGCCGCCAGCGACGAGACGTCCACCACCGCGGCCAACCCCTTGGGGAACTATCGCGTGTTGGAAAGCCGCCTGGCCTATCGCCGGGTTGTGGCCTCGGGCGAAGCGGCGGCCGATGCGAAGAAGTGGTGGTTCATCGGCGACTTCCGCAAGGCCTTCGCCTACATGGAGAACTGGCCCATCACCGTGACTCAATCCCCGCCTAACAGCGAGGCCGACTTCAACCAGGACATCGTCCTGCGGTTCAAGGCCAGCGAGCGTGGAGCGGCCGCGGTGATCAACCCGCGCTATGTCGTCAAGAGCACCGGCTCCGCGTAGCCGTCCATCGGCCGGGTGGCAGGGGCGGCTCGTTCGCCCTTGCGCCCGAACGCCGCACGTCATTTCCCCCGAGGGACACCATGCCCAGCGACTCCGAACAGATCACCACGATCAAGACCCAAACCTTGGCCCGAATCGCCGAGATCACGGCCCAACCGAAACCCACGTACGAAATCGACGGCCAGAAGATCGCCTGGAGCGACTATCTACGACAGTTGCAAAAGACGGTCGACTGGTGCAACCAGAAGTTGGCCGGCGAGGAACCGTTCGAGGTCCGTTCGCAAGGTTACACGTAGAGGGTTCAGAGAAATCACGTTTAGCCACCGCGGCCACGCGGTGTTAGACGGTTAACATCGCGTGGCCGCGGTGGCTAAACAGAAGACCCCTGCACAGGAACCACTTCCATGTCTCTCGACTTTGATCCGACCAACGACTTCGCCGACGTGGTCGACGGTACCGAGGCCGTGACGCTTCTGTATCGCGATTCGAGCGACCAAACGGTCGTCACCGAATCGCTCCGTCGCGCGTTGTCCGTTCGGGAAGCCGAAGTTCGCAATCGGTACGATACGTGGAAGAAGGCGGCCAGCGACGGGCGCGTCACCAAGGCCGACGTCGTTTGGCACCTGCCCGCCTCGCAACTCAGCACCGACCCGCGGCTAGGCGATCGGATCGTCGACGCCCAGGCCAACTCCTGGACGATCCTCGACCTGCGGCTTTCCACGCTGCGAACCCGATGGCAGTGTGTCTGCTGCAACGTGGCGGTCGTCTACGAACTCAGCGACACGATCGACATCCTCAAAGCCACGTATGCCAAGGGCGATGCCGGAGCGGCCGAAGCCACCTGGTTGCCATCGCAGACCGGTGTTCGAGCGAGGATTCAGCTCACGACCGTCGACATGACGACCGACCGGGCTGCCCGCCGGACGAAGAAACGATACCGCATCTTTCTCGACCAAGACATCACGTTGGATCACACCCATCGAATCCTGGGCTCCGACGGCACCGTCTACACGATCCGTGCCACCACCGGTGCCCAGCGCCTTGGCGAACCGCAAACCGTCGACGCCGAAACCGACTCGTGAGGTAAATCGTCATGGATCTTCTAAAAACCATCCACCAACGCTGGGCCGCCACCACGGCCTTGAACGATCTGCTGCCGGCGGCCCAAGTCTACACGGGTACGGCCGCCGATCCGACGATGCCTTATGCGGTCGTCACGCAACGTAGCGATCGGCCGGACGCTTATCACCATGACGGCTCGGCACTTCGCACGGTCGGCGTGCGGATCGAGGTGGTCGACGACGACCTGGACGACGCCTTGGCCATCGTGCAACAGATCAAAACGGCCTTCGAGCGGGCCGACTTCGACCTCTCGGGCGGCGATCGGGTGCTGAACATCCAGCGGACCGACGAGAAGCACCAACACGACGGCGCATGGCGCCTGACCCTCGATCTCGACTGCAACGTGTACTTGGCCACCGTTTAGCAAATTCACACTATTACCACAAGGAACCTCTCTCATGACCTTCCAAGCGGAAATCAAAGCCACACTCGGCTGGCGTTGGGACGACGGGGCTCGGGACATCAACCAACTGGGCTACGAACAGTCGCTGGCCGAGGGCAACGGCGACAATCAGGCCGAGGCCGCCTGGCACTTGGAGAGCCAAGTGCTGCTGGACACCAACTCGACCACGCTGGACCTCACGGCCCTAACGCGAACCATCCTGGGCGACACGCTGAGCGTGACCTTTCTGACGGTCAAGGCCTTGATGATCGTCAACCAGAGCACCGGAACGGGCGAACTGCTGATCGGCGGCGCGGGGACCAACGAGTGGTCCGAACCGTTCGGCGCCGACGGCGATCTGGCGACCGTCCCGCCCGACAGCACGCTGCTGTTGACCAACCGCAAGCAGGGCTGGGACGTCGACTCGACGAACAAGAACCTCAAGCTGGCTGCCAGTGGCGGCGACGTCACCTTCTCGATCGCCCTGGTCGGCACGATCACGGCCGGGGGATCGGGATCGTAAGGCGCCGGAGGGTGGCTGGGGCATAGCGCAGCGGTGCCCCAGAGGCTAAAGAGCTGGGGCTTCACTCCGTTCAGCCACCAGCCACCCATCGCAAGAGACACGTTCATCATGGTTTTTGGAGTCTAGCGGATGACAGTTGCTTTCAAGGAACTTGCCGGTTCGCCGGTCGAGACGTATAGCCCCGACGGGATGCGGGCAACGCGGTCGTTGCTTTGCGCTTGGGACGATCGGCAGCAAGTGGTCGAAGAACTGTTGGGCGACGGGTATGCCTTCGGCGGCAGCACCCGGGCTCAATACCCGGGCAAACCGGACATCGTGGCCATGCGCGTGCGTTGTGAGCCGTTTGCCGACGACGTAATGCTGCAAACCATCAGCAGTCTGACCGAGGGCTTGAATCGCTACAACGGATTCGCCAAGGTCACGGTCGACTACGAGTTGCTGGTCCCGGCCGAACGGGCCGATCTGCCGACGATCGAGCCGGGCACGTTCTTGACCTATCGGCAGAAGTCGGACTATGAGAGCCTGCCACTTTCCGGCGAAAGTTTCGCGTGGGAGGACGAGCCGGGCGAAACGGTACCCGACGCCGCCGTGCCGACGATTCGCATTCCGATCGTCGAACACCGGCTGACGTGGCACCGCGTGGTCACACCGCCATGGCAGGCGATTCGCACCGCGACCGGGACGCTGAACGACGCCCCGTTTATCCAGGCAGCGGCCGAGACCGTGTTATTCGACGGCGTCGCGGCCCAGCGCGAGTTCCTGCGGTTCAATAGCCTGTCGAAACCCGAGTTGGGGTGGCGAATCGAGTACGTGTTTCGCGAACGGGCGGTCAAGACGGGCTCGGGGACGATCGTCGGTTGGAACCATGCCTACCGATCGCTGCCGGTCGGCGACCCCGACTGGGATCGACTGCTCGACGGCAACAACAACCCGCCGTACGCCAGCAGCGATTTCTCCAGCCTGTTCCAATTCGGAACTGGATGACATGCACAATCATGTGTTCGTTTGCGGATATCCGAGCGACATCGGCGGGGCCAATACCGAGCTGTGGCACACGGTCAAACTGTGGCGGCGGTTCGGGCTGGACGTTTCGCTGATCCCCACTTGGAAGGCCGATCCGGCCTGGCGGGCAAGGCTCGATGGGATCGGCTGCCGAACGATCGAGAGCAACCCGGACGATTTGCAGAGCGTGCCGGGACTTCGCGGCAGTGTGGTCGTGTCGCTGTGCAACACGAAGTTCCTTGCGGCGGCCGATCGGTTTCGGCAGTTGGGGTGCAAGATCGTCTGGCTGGGGTGCATGAACTGGCTGTTTCCCGAGGAACGGTTGCACTATCGCAAGCACGGCTCCTTCGATTGTCACGTGTTCCAAAGTCGGCATCAGCACGACCACCTGGCGCCGCAATTGGGTCGCTATGGATTCGGCGACTCGCACGGTCGCATCATTCGTGGCGCGTTCGATGCGGACGAGTTTCCGTTTCGCCCCTTGGCGCATCGATCAGGCGAAGAGTTCGTGGTAGGCCGGATCAGCCGGGCGGCGGCCGACAAGTTTTCGCCCAATACGTGGAAGATCTACGCGCGGATCCCGCATCCGATTCGTGCTCGCGTGCTGGGCTTCGGCAGCGAGGTTCGATCGCGATTAGGCTCCCCGCCACCTTGGGCCGAGTGTTTTGCCCCGGGCAGCCATGGGCCAGACGAGTTTCTCGGCACGCTGCACGCGATGGTCCACACGGGCGGTCGGGCGGTGGAGAACTGGCCACGCGTCGCCCTGGAGGCTATGGCCGCGGGCGTACCGGTGGTGGCCGAGAATCGGGGTGGATGGTGCGAGATGATCCACCACGGCCGGACCGGCTACCTATGCGACACGGACGACCAGTTTGCCTACCATGCCGCGCGACTGGCCTACGACGAAGCACATCGGCTGGAGATCGCACGGCAAGCGAGATCGCATCTAAAGAGCAAACTGGCGGATCCCCAAGAGATTTGGAACCGATGGAAAAACCTACTGGAGGATTTGGATCGATGAAACTGGCGACCGTAGTCCTGACCGCCCCGCGTCCGCAGGAGACCTTGGGCCGCACGTTGCGAAGTCTGCATGCGGCCGGTTTTTCGGACGTGGCCGTTTATCACGATCGGCAGCCCTCGGGCCACTTCCGCGCCTATATGGCGGCCATGCGATACGCGCTGGAGCAACGGCCGGACGTCGACGCCTATTTCCTGGTGGAAGACGACGTAGTTTTCTGCCGCGGCCTGTACGCTTACCTGCAACGCACGCTCTGGCCCGGCCCGGTAGATCGCTTGGCGTTGTGTTCGCCCTACTCTCCCGAGGCCTATCGGCAACCACACACCGGCTGGGATGCCACGCAGAGCGGACGGGGACTTTACCTGGCCGGCTCGCAGGCGTGGATCTTCCCGGCCGCGATGGCCCGGGCCATCTTGGCGGACGTCGCACCACGGGAAACGATCCGCAACGCCGATTGGGAGATCGGCCAATGGGTGTGCGAGCAGGGCCGCCAGATCTGGTACCACACACCCAGCCTGGCCCAGCATGAAGGGATCGGCAACAGCGCGTTGGGCGACGACGCGGTCAGCGACTTGCGTCATGCGATCGACTTCATCGGCGAGGAGGCTGAGATATAAAGCCGCGACCGGTGGTCGCGCCTGAACTACCAAACAAGACCCTTTTCATTCATATTCCGGCGCGACCGACGGTCGCGGCTTTATAGACACCATGAAAGCACTCACCGAACTTCGACGGCGCTATCCCTGGCCCGACACAATACCCGACGTGGCGGCGGACGATCACGGTTGGTTTCAGCCGTGCAACGCGCGGCTGTTGGAGCGGTTCCTTGGGCCACAGACCCGGTTAATCGTCGAATTGGGTTCCTGGCTCGGTAAGTCGGCCCGGTTCATGCTGGAAGCGGCGCCTCGGGCGACGGTCCTTTGCGTCGATCATTGGCTCGGTAGCCCCGAATGCCAACGGCCGCAACTTTATGAAACGTTTCTGCACAACCTCTGGCCGTGGCGGGATCGAGTGATTCCGATGCGGGTCGGAACGATCGAGGGACTTCGCCAGATACACCGCCTGGGTCTGACTCCGCAACTGATTTACGTCGACGCCGCCCATGATTATGAGAATGTGCTGGCCGACGTAACGACCTCGCTCGATCTGTTTCCCACCGCACACATCGTGGGCGACGATTGGCTCTACTACGAGGGTGTTCGCCGGGCCGTAGGCGAGGTGGCCCATGCCCGTGGACTGGAAATCGTCTTGGACGAAAACGTGTGGACTTTTCAGTAACTCAATCGAGAGCCCCTACGATGTCGCTTGCCGCGTTGCGAGACCGCTTTTCTTGGCCGGACCAGAGGCCGGCCGTACCCGAGAACCGTTGGGGGTGGCTCAATGCGCTCACCCGCGACCTGTTGGATCGCTATTTGCTCGACCCGGATCGTCCCGCGCCGCCGAGTCTGGTGGTCGAACTGGGAAGCTGGCTGGGTGAAAGCGCCACGCATATCGTGGGCCGCGTGCCGGAGACCACGCTGATTTGCGTCGATCACTGGCAAGGCGCGCCAGCCCACTACACCAATCCCGAGTGGTGCAAGGAACTGCCCACGCTTTATGAAACGTTCCTGCGAAACCTTTGGTCGTATCGCGAGCGAGTGATTCCGCTGAAGGCCGACACGCTCGACGGGCTAGCCGTGGTGGCCGACGTTCGCTTGACGCCGGATCTGGTCTTTCTCGATGCCACACACACGACCGAGCAGGTATTGGCCGAACTGCGGTTTTGTGACGAACACTGGCCGGCGACCCCGTTGGTCGGCGATGACTACTCGCACGAACCGGTCCGGGAGGCCGCCGAATTGTTTGCCGTCGAGAGCGGCCGGAAACTGGTCGAAAACGGGATCGCCTTCGCCCTGGAGGCACGCTCATGAAAATCGCCGCCGTCTGTTGCACCTATCTTCGGCCCCTCCAACTCGGTTATATGGTCCGTTGCTTCGAGTTGCAGGATTACGACGACCGTGAATTGGTGATCCTCGACGACGCGGGCCAATACGACAACCAACAGGGCGACCGCTGGCGATTGATCTCGACGGACCGGCGTTTTGCCACCTTGGGTGAAAAACGCAACGCGGCGGCCGGCATGGTCTCCGACGACGTCGAGGCCTTGGCCGTTTGGGATGACGACGATCTCTATTTGCCCTGGGCACTGCGGGCGTCGGTCGAGGCCTTGCAACATGCCGATTGGTCACGGCCCGGCCTGGTGTTGCACCCGCAACCCGACGGCAGCCTCCACCAGCACCGAACCGGCGGGCTGTTCCATGGCGGCTGGGCCTATCGCCGAGATGCATTCCACAAGGCTGGCGGCTACCCGGCCATCGACAACGGCGAGGATCAGGCACTGGCCCGCCGGTTGCTTCAACAAGGAACCCGCGAGACCGATCCGATGCAATGGGGCTTCGAGCCCTTCTACATCTATCCCTGGGTCACCGCCGCCGCGTGGCATCTCTCGGGCATGGGCGCAGAAGGCTATCGGCGACTAGGCGCCATCAGGGCCGAGAGAGCCGCTCTGGTGATAGCCGATCCGCCGGACATCGATTTGCAAGCTCCGCGGATTCTGCCCGGCATCCGTCGGCGTATGTTTTAGAGGAAATAACGCATGACGAAGCACGATGGGCGTCAGGTTCTGGGGCACCGCTGCGCTTTGCCCCAGCCACCCGACATCCGCTTGATCCGCGCTGTAACCCTCCCGGCGAGCTCGGGACCTTTCAACGGGCAATACGCGTTGCAAAAGGCCTTGCGCCGCGTGGCGCCGGCTTGGCTGCAAATCGGCGGCATGCCTCGCTCCGACGAAATCCCCTGGTTCTGGTGCTGGGAAGATCGCGACATCGCGGCCATGTATGCGGCGGCCGAAGAACCGTTTATCGTTGGCCCCAACATTCTCTTCGAGCACAGTCGCCATCCGTGCCGCGTGCCGGCCGAACGCGAAATCTGCCATGCCGCCAGTTGCCGCCTGATGTTCACCGAGTCGGCCTGGTACGCCCAGTTGATCGAGCAACATCGGGGGCCGAACAACCGTGCGCCACTCGTGTTGTGGCCCTATCCGATCGATCCGAAACCGGACGGCCCCTTGCCGGCACAGTACGATGTGTTGATCTACGCCAAAGGCCATTACCAGCCGGAGTTCCTTGCCCAATTGACGGGCCGCTTTCGACGCTCCCGCGTGCTGACCTATGGCCGGTTCACCCGCGCAGAGCTTTTCGACGCGGCCCGGCGTTCCCGGTGTTGCGTCTATCTTTCGACCGACGATCGCGGCCCGTTGGCGTTGGCCGAGATACTCTTGTCCGGCTGTCCGGCGATCGGCATTCCGACCGGGGCCCCGTTCATCCGCCACGGCCGGACCGGCATCCTATTGAACCATTTCCATCTCAACGACTGCCTTGCAGCCATCGAAACGTGCCATCATCTCAACCGTCGCCAAGTGTCCGCGATTGCCCAACAGCAATTCGACACACGGCAAATCACCACCACCATTCTCACCTCGTTGGACAAGGCCCGGCAAAAGGGGATTGCATCGAGTCGGTAGCGGGAGTAGTATGTGGTCATGAATAACGAATCCACCGCGGAGATTCGTAGGGTGGGTCGAGGCACGAAGACCCACGCACGACCTATGGCGAGGACAAGAATGAAACTGTCTCACGCAAAGGCGCGAAGACGCAAAGGAAGCAAGGCGAATACGTGTTTTCCAACGCCTTCTTGCGTCTTGCTGGCCGGTGTAAAGGACGCCGTACAGCGGAATTGTCCGGGAATTCGCGAGGTTTTTGCCTTGCCGACCGCTCGCACAGGTCCTTTGCAGGGCCAGTCGTTTCTGGTAAACTAGAGAGTGTGGTGCGGGTCGGGAAATAGGGAGAAAACCCGTGTGCCACTGCTTGGCAGAAGCAGTGTTTTCCCGAGAATCACAAACGGCACTGCTTCTACGAAGCAGTGGCACACTAGTCTCGGAAGAAGGACTTTGCTTTCAGACGATCATCAATAGCAGATTTCGGAGGACTCAGCCGATGGCCTTGGAAGAATGCTCGCTCAAACGGCAGATGACGCCGGAGGATGTGCTGGAGGTATTCATTCACTTACAGGGAATGTTTGGCAGCACTCGCCCGGAAGACGTGCTTCGCTTCGACATGAGTATTACCCAGTGGCAAAGTGAGCTTGAACTTTACAACGATACCTGCTGGAACGAGCGAAAGTGGCTTTGGCGATTCGTTATGGACTTCTTTCGCGTGTCGATTCCGTATGGCACATGGAAGTCTGTCGTCAAACCGGAGGGCAAACGGACAGTTCGTGAATTGTGTGAGTTGATAGCGTCCAAGGCGATGGTCGAGGAAATCAAGCCGCTTTCCATCTTGGGGAAACCTTGCTTGCCCGCTGGCGCCTTTCTGGCGGTTCGCAACAGCCTGACAGACGCTGGAATCGATACGACCGACCTGCGGCCATCGACGCGATTGGAGCCACTCTTGCGGAAACACGGCGAGTTGTTCGAGCGAGAGATGCGGAAGCTCGCGCCCGGAAAGCTGCCATCGCTGGAAACGAAAGGCCATCCCTTGGCGATCATTACTCAGTCGATGATCGGCATCGGATTGCTAACATTGTTTGCCATGATACCGGGCGCGTTTGTTTCGGAGTACTTCGGATTGCCGGGATTGAATGCCGTGTGCCTCGGAAGTCTTGTGATGATCGCCATTGGGGTTATCGGGGCTTATGCCACCGGCTCGTTGCGGCCAAGGCAAGCCAGACTGGGAGAGTTGCAGACAATACGCGATGTTTGCTGTGCGATCCTTCCAGAGAACAAGGAAAAACCGCTTAGGAGGTTTTCGTTATGAAACGGCGGGAATTTGTTTGGCTGAGTCTCGTATGGGTCGGACTGCTGCTGGTGAGCCCGAGCTTTGCGGCCGAGCCGGCCGTTACGCCTGAGCAAATCGAGGCCGATTGGCTGCTGCAGGATTTGCTGCGTAATGATCCGGCGGCCAATCAACTCGTTGGCAAGAGTGTTCTGCCGGAAGAAGATGCCATCGGAGCTCTGGACGGGGTCAAGAATGGCTCCTGGGGATTCCATACCGAACACGAGCCGGATCCCTTGTGGCAAGTCGACCTGGGCGAACCGGTGACGCTGGGGCGGATGCTGCTGTTTAACCGTTGTGACGCTCCTTCCCGGGCGGCCGAAGTCAAGGTGCTGCTGTCCGATGACGGCAAGACGTTTGAGCAAGTATATCAACACGACGGCACCAGCTTTCTCGGACACTCAGACGGCAAACCGCTTCAAGTAGAACTCAACGGGGCCAAGGCACGTTACCTCCGTCTGCAATTGCCGGGCACCGAATACTTCCATCTCGACGAAGTAGAGATCTACCCCGTCGGCAGCCAGCAGAACATCGGCCTGGGCAAGTCGGCCACCCAAAGCAGCACCAGCACCTGGTCGGTCAAGCACAGCAAGATGAATGCGCTGAAGCAGTTTGCCACGGGCCAAGTGATCCAACGCGGGGAGAAACTGGCCGAGAACCTTCAGCAGATGGGCACGGATGTCCGGGCGGAGGTCGACGTGCTTGGCCGCGTCCGCCGACAATGGCAGGAGTTGCCGCCGGACGCGCCGGAAGACGTGCAGAAGGAGCTTTATTTGCAAGCCCGTTGGGCCGTGCGGAAGATGACGCGGAAGAACCCGCTCTACGACTTCGACCAGATCCTGTTCGCCAAGCGTATTCCGCCGGCCTTTCCTCACATGTCGGATCAGTACTACGGCTGGTGGTCGCGCGGCGGAGGCGGGATCTATGTGCTCGAGGGTTTCAAGAGCGACAGCCCGACCGTGCGATGTCTGACCGAGGACATGCCCCAGGGCAGCTTCCTGCGACCCGACATCTCCTACGACGGCAAGAAGGTGATCTTCGCCTATTGCCGGTTCTATCCGCACGTGCACGGCGTTGGGGACAAGGTCAAACGGGAAGAACTGCCCGAGGATGTGTTTTATCAGCTTTACGAGATGAACGTCGACGGCACGGGCCGCCGGCAGTTGACCCGCGGCCGCTACGACGATTTCGACGCCCGGTATCTACCCAACGGCCGGATCGTCTTCCTTTCGACGCGCAAGTGTCAGGCGTTGCAGTGCAACTTGGAAAGCGGCATGGCCACGATGGACAAGCAATTGCCGTTTAGCTACGTGCGTTGCGGGGGCGGCAATCGGCGACCGTGCCCTGTGTTCACATTGCATACGATGGATGCCGACGGGGAAGAAATCCGCCCGATCTCGGCTTTCGAGACGTTCGAGTGGACCCCGGCCGTGGCCTTCGACGGGCGGATCATCTACGCCCGCTGGGATTATATCGACCGCTTCAACGGGCCATTCATGAGTCTCTGGTCGACCAATGCCGACGGGACCAACCCGCAGTTGGTCTACGGCAACTTCACGAAGATCCCGCAATGCGTGTTCGAGGCTCGACCGATCCCCGGCTCGACGAAACTGGTCTTCACCGCGGCGGCCCATCACTCGAACATGGGTGGATCGCTGGCTCTGCTGGACCGCACACAGGGTACCGAGTTCGAACGCCCGATCACGCGGCTGACGCCCGAGGTCTGTTTCCCCGAAACGGACGGTTGGCCGGCCCACTACTATGCCAATCCCTATCCGCTCTCCGAGGAGCATTTTCTTACGACTTGGAGCGACAAGGGGCTGCCGGGGCACACCTATATCAACGATGCCGACCGGAACCCGACCAACTCGATGGGTATCTACACCTACGACGCCTTCGGCAACCAGGAGTTGATCTACCGCGACCCGACCATCTCGAGCATGTACCCGCTGCCGATCCGCTCGCGGCCAAAAGAGCCCAGCTATCCCGACACGGTCACCTTCAGCAGCCTGGAAACCGGACGCTTCTTGGTCCAGGACGTTTATCAAGGGCTCGATGGCATCCAGCGCGGGACGGTCAAGCGGTTGCGGGTCATCGGCGCGCCGCCCAAGGTGCAACCGCACATGAACAACCCCGTGCTGGGCGTCTCGGCCGAAGACCTGGGCAAGTTCGTCCTGGGGACCGTGCCGGTCGAGGAGGACGGTTCGGCCCATTTCCACGTCCCCTCGGGCATGTCGGTCTTCTTCCAGGCGCTGGACGAGCAAGGGTTCTCGCTGCAAACGATGCGAAGCCTGACCTACGTGCAGCCGAACCAGACGCTCACCTGCATCGGCTGCCACGAGCATCGCGACACGGCGCCCATGGGTAACCAATTCCCCTTGGCGGCGGCCCGGGAACCGTCGAAGTTGAAACTGGATCCCTCGGGTAGTTGGCCGTTGCGGTTCGACGAGTTGGTTCAGCCCGTGCTGGACACTCATTGTGTGAGTTGTCACCGCCCGGACGGCGACGACGCCAAGGCGGTCGCATTCGACCTGAGCGCGGCCTTCGCCTACCAAAACCTGCTGGCCTATAGTGGCAACGATCTGAAGAATCTGGCTTTCGAGCGCGATCGATCCACGGTCGGCGACATGCCGGCGAGACACAGTAAGCTGTTGGCTCTGATCAACTCGGGCGAGGGTCACGAAGGCGTGCAACTCGACCAACAGAGCTTAATGCGCCTGATCGTCTGGATGGACACCTACGCCAACATCCAGGGCTCCTTCAGCGCAAAGCAAGAAGAGGAACTCCGAGAACTCCGCCAACACCTAGCCCCCATCCTCACGGAGTAGCCGCTTGCGGCAACTGAATCTCCCCTCGCCCTTTGGGAGAGGGGCCGGGGGTGAGGGCGTAGAAACGACACACAAGCCCTCACCCTAGCCCTCTCCCAGAGGGAGAGGGGACCAATTAGAACCAGGAACGATCATGAAGACCGCTAACCCATGGCTGCAACTCAGCCTGCTCATTTGCGTCGCACTTGCCAGCGTAGCCGCAGCCGAGCCCGTCATCACCCCCGAGCAGATCGAAGCCGACTGGCTGCTTCAAGAGGCCGTCCGCCACTTACCCGCCGGGCAGGCCGGGACAAGGGAAGCCACCCGGCAAGATGCGGCCGGGGCCGTCGACGGCGTCAAGAACGGCCGGTTCGGATTTCATACCCGTGCGAATCAGAAGCCTTGGTGGCAGGTCGACTTGGGCAAGTCGCTGCCGCTGGACCGTGTGGTGATCTTCAACCGGTGTGACGGCAACGTGCAGGCACGGACCGCGCGGATCATGGTACTACTCTCCGACGACGGGCAGGCTTGGACCCAAGCCTACCAGCACGACGGAACCGAGTTCTTCGGCCAGACGGACGGCCGACCGCTCTCGGTCTCGCTCGGCGGGGCCAAGGCCCGGTTCGTGCGGCTGCAATTGCCCCTCGATGTCGTAAACAGGGAGAAGCAGTACTTCTGTCTCGACGAAGTCGAAGTCTATCGCATCGGCGCCGATCAGAACATCGCCTTGCACCGGCCGGCCGATCAGTCGAGTTACAGCCAGTGGTCTACGTTCAGTCTCGCCGTCAACCGGAACATGCCCAAACCGACCTATCGGATCGAGCAGGTGGTCCAGCGCGGTCTGAAACTGGCCGACGACTTGCGGCAATCGGGCGTGGACGTCGACCAGTCGGTGACGACTTTGCAGCAAGTGGCCGTGCAGATGAAGGAATTGTCAGACGACGCGCCGAAAGGTGCCCGGCGCGAGCTTTACATGCGGGCTCGTTGGGCCGTGCGGCGGATGACGCTGGCCAATCCATTGTTGGATTTCGACGACCTGCTGCTGGTCAAGCGGGCGCCCGGCTCGTATACGCACATGTCGGACCAATACTTCGGCTGGTTCTCGCGGCCCGGCGGCGGGCTGTATATCATGAAGAACTTCAGGACCGATAATCCCTCGCTGCACTGTTTGACCGACCAGTTGCCCGAAGGCAGCATCATTCGGCCCGACATTTCTTACGATGGTAAGCGAGTGCTGTTTGCCCACTGTAAGCATTATCCGGGCTTGGCGGACGAGGCGAACAAACTCGACAAATCGAACGTGCCCGAGGACGCATTCTATCACCTCTACGAGATGAACCTCGACGGTACGGGCCTAAGGCAGTTGACCCACGGCAAGTACGACGACTTCGACGGCCGCTACCTGCCCGACGGACGGATCGTGTTCCTTTCGACCCGGCGCGGGCAGTACGTCCAATGCACGACCGGCACGGCCTTGGCCAGTCTCGATGGGCAGAACCCCGACAGCTACGTCCGCTGTGGCGGCGGGCCCGAGCGACCGGTGGCCGTCTATACGCTGCACGTGATGGATACCGACGGCAAGGAGCTGAAGCAGATTTCGCCCTTCGAGATGTTCGAGTGGACGCCCAGCATCGACGAGGCGGGTCGGATCATTTACGCCCGCTGGGACTATGTCGACCGCTACAACATGCCGTACATGAGCCTCTGGTCGACCATGCCCGACGGCACGGCCGCCCAGGCCATCTTCGGCAACTACATGCGCAATCCGCATTGCTTCTTCGAGGCCCGAAGCATCCCCGGTTCGCAGAAGCTGATCTTCACGGCCTCGGGCCATCACGCGATGACCGGCGGTTGTCTGGTGCTGTTGGATCCGAACAAGGGGGCCGACGCCAAAGGCGCCATGACCCGATTGACGCCGGAAGTTTGCTTTCCCGAGGCGGAAGGCTGGCCGCAGACGTATTATGTCAACCCGTATCCGCTCTCGGAGAACCATTACCTGACGGCCTGGAGCGGGTCGCGTTTGCCGCCGGGCACACCGCGTCCGATCTGGAGTATGCCGGGCCCGATTAACGATTTGGGCGTCTATCTGTTCGACGCGTTCGGCAACCTTGAGCTGATCTATCGCGATCCGGAAATCTCCAGCATGTATCCCCTGCCCATCCGAGGGCGGCAGAAACCGCCGGTGATCAATTCGCTGGTGGATTGGCAGGGGCGACAGGAATCTCGGATGATGGTGCTTAATGTTTATGAAGGCCTCGAGTCGGTCGAGCCGGGAACCATTGACCGTCTGCGGCTGGTCGGCGTGCCAGTCAAGACGCATCCGACGATGAACTACCCGGTGATGGGCGTCACGGCCGACGACCCGGGCAAATTCGTGATGGGGACCGTGCCGGTCGAGGAAGACGGCTCGGCCTATTTCCGCGCGCCCTCCGGCGTGGCATTCTTCATGCAGGCCCTGGACCAGCAGGGTATGGCCGTGCAGACGATGCGCAGTGCCACGTACCTTCAGCCGGGCCAAAGCTACACCTGCATCGGCTGTCACGAGCACCGCAACACGGCCCCGCCCAACATCCAGCCGCTGGCCACGCTCCGCCCACCGTCGAAGATCACCCCCGGCGTGGAAGGCTCCTGGCCGTTGGACTACCAAGTCATGGTGCAACCAGTCTTGGAAACTAACTGCGTTTCGTGCCATCAGCCCGACGGCGAAGATCCGACGCTGGACCTCACGGCCGAGAAGTCGTACGACACGCTGGTCTCTTACGGCAGCCCGAGCCTGCGGGACCACGTCGGCGCCAGCTACGCGGCAGGCCGCTCGATCGCCGGTGCCGGTCCTGCACAGACCAGTGCGTTGTTGAAGCTGCTCGAAGAAGGGCATTACGACGTCCGACTGACCGAAGCCGACCGACAACGGTTGATCACCTGGATGGACACCTACGCCCAACGTCTCGGTTCCTTCGACACCGCCCAGCAAGAGCGTCTGCGAGAGTTGCGTCGCAGGATGGCACCCATGCTGACGGAGTAAAAATCCGCGACCAACGGTCGCGCCGAGAGGCAACACGTAGGGTGGGTCGAGGCACGAAGACCCACGCTCGCGAGACTTTGTCAAAAGAGCGCGTCAATATCTCGATGTCCGCTCAGTACGCGTGCAATCTCGATTCCCTCCTGAACTGGCCGGTAGATCACGACGTAACTGCCGACGGCAAAACCGCGAAGACCTTTACCGAGCCCTGGTCTTCTTTCTCCCATCTGAGGATGTGCGGCCAGCATATGGAATCTGTCGAAGAACGCCGCGATCTGTTGGTCGGCTGCGTCGGGTTTGTCTCGCGCGATGTAGTGCCGGATCTCGGCCAGATCGTTCAGGGCCAAATGGGCAAGACGAAAGCGGCTCATGCTTCTTCAGGCGGCTGCGCAGAGCGTTCCCGCTGCTTGTCCTTCACTTCCGTGACAAACCGGTCTCGGGAGTTCTCGTCGTATTCGGTGTACTCGCCACGGTCGAGTTGCTCTACTCCGGCAGCCACATCTCGGCGAAACTGGTCTCGCTTCTTCAGCAACTGAAGCGCCTCGCCGACGACCTCGGCCGGGTCCGAATACGTCCCGCTCTTTAGCACGCTCTGAACAAACTGCTCGAGTTCCACAGGAATCGGCACGTCCACGGTCTGGATTCTCCTTCTTATTGACCGTCGTATTATATCATAGCAGGCACGCCTGAGTAAATGGGGCATTACTGCCGTATTTCATGAGTTCTTGCAAAGAAAAGCCGTGAGAGCGTATAATCGGACATCCGCACCGCGTTTTTGCGGCACATCTATCGTCGCGAGACACCAAATGCGGGTATATACTGAAGCCAGACGAACAGACCGTTAGACGGAAGCGGCCTACACGGCCGGAGGTGTTTCCATGCCAAAAAGGTCAAACAAGTTCCAAGCCCTTGTCTATAGAATAGAATCGGCGTTCCACGAGGCGAGCGCAAGAGTAGAAGAGTCAGCATTGGTGTTGAATGAAGCGACTGGCAAAAGGGAAGAGATTGATGTGTTGGCCTCATTTGAAGTTGGAGGGCGGGTTTATAGAACCGGTGTTGCAGTCCGTGAACGCACCCGTGACAAAGGTGACAAAGAGTGGATTCGAGCCCTCAGCGTCCAACGCACACAATGTAAGCTGGATCGAATCATCGCAGTTCATTCCCGAGGTTTCACCTCTACAGCCACAAAGATCGCGAGGGAATGCAATGCTGAACTGATTCATCCAAATAGACTCCGCGACGAGAAACTTCGCGACGCACTCCTTCCTGTAGATGGTGTGGACATCACCCGATTTAGGTTTCACACGTGGGGCTATCAATCACGCGCAAAAGGATCGCCTCCGATCAGTACAGATGATCCCGCTTTGATGATTCCTGGAGGTTCCACCTACGAAGTGTCCGAGTTAAAGGATATGGTGAAGTCAAGTCTCTTACGGCAAACGTCATCAGCAGATATGACAGAATCCGACCGCAAGCATTTCGATTCAGGGAACTTGATGATAATAAGATTCAGGATACCATTGGCAGATGGAGCAGCCTTATCCTACCCTTCCGGACAACATTTCCGCGTTTCTCACATGGTCGGTGAAGTCGAGATGCAACACGTTCACGCCCGATTCGACGTTCAGCGTGTCTTTCATTACGCGGGAAGCAATGTGTTAGTGGGTGAGGACCCCCGATTCGAAGACAATGCGCACTTAACAATTGTCCCGAACGAAGGTGCTCAACTGAAGGTCCAAGCAACCGTTCCATTGGATCCAGGGAACTCCGTGTCCGTTCTTGAATTTCCGGAGTTTCGCGTTGCTGGGCTATCAGATCTCAAGTAGAGGGCGCGACCAACGATCGCGGCTTTATAGATGGTTATATCTGCGGGAACAGCCCGTCGGCTACTTGGCGGAGGCGATTGGGGTCGACTAGTTCTACCTGACCGGGGTCGGGCTGGGTGATTAGGCCGGCTTCGGCTAGGCGACGTAGTGTGCGGGAGAACGTTTCGCTGGTCAGGTTCAGGTGACTGGCCACGTGCCGCTTCAGGCCCGGCAACTCGATCAGACCCGCCTCGTTGCGGCTCGACTGCAACAGGAATCGGGCCAACCGGCCGGCCGCGTCGCGCAATACGATGTCTTCCATCAGGCCAACCAAGTGCCGGACCCACATCGACATGCCGGTCATCATCTCCAGGCACAAGGCATGGTCGGTCTGTAGGGCTTGGCGGAAGGGGTCGATCGGCAGCAGGGCACACTCGGTCGGCTCGACCGTCTCGGCCGAAGCCGGGCAGGGGAAGTTGCCGATGGCCGCCACCTCGGCGAACGTCTCGCCGGGCGCGACCATGTGCAGCACGTGCTCCTTGCCGCCGCTAGAGGTCTTGAACACCCGAACCAGTCCGCTGCCTACCACGTAGACGCCTGGACATTCGTCCCCTTCACGAAATACCAAGTGTCCCTTGTCGAAGCGGCAAATCCGGGCCATGGTGACCAATCGGGCGAACCCGGTCGGCTGCACTTCGGAGAACAATCGACATTGATGCAGGATATCGGCGACGTTGGCGGGCAAACTGGGGTTCCTGGGTATTCTGAGGGGGTATTCTGCGGTAAACCCGGTCGTTGGCCAAGAAAACCGAAAAACTTGGGCCCACTTTGACTTAGATCAAGGGTCGACGGGGCCCAAGGGGATATTATAGTGAGGAAACAACGTGACGGCCAACCGGTCCACACGACCAATTCACCCACCATCGGGATTATTCTCTTGAGAAAAGGAGATCGCTCTGCATGTTTTGTTATCAATGTGAACAGACCAAAGGCGGCACGGGCTGCGTAAAGATGGGCGTTTGTGGCAAGGACGAGACCTCGGCCACACTGCAAGACCTGCTGGTCCATGCGGCCAAGGGGATTTCGATGGCAGCCCATCGCGCGGCCCAACTCGGCGCCGCCGACCGCGAAATCGATCGCTGCGTGATCCGGGCCTTGTTCGCCACGGTCACCAATGTCGACTTCGATCCAAACCGGCTTCAGGAACACCTGACCGAGGCGGGTCAGGTTCTTGAAAAGGCCAAGGCACTGTACGCCGAAGCTTGCCAGAAGGCCGGCCAGACGCCCGAGCCACTCGACGGACCCGCCGCTTGGCAACCGGCCGGGGACCTCGATGGCCTGCTGAAACAGGGCCAGGAAGTTTCGGTCGACGGTCGTCGCACTCAACTTGGCGAGGACGTGGCCGGCTTGCAGGAGTTGATCCTCTACGGGCTCAAGGGCGCGGCCGCCTATGCCGACCATGCTCAAATCCTCGGCAAGGAAGACCCGCAGGTCTATGCCACCTTCCACGAAGGGCTCGACTTCCTCACTCAAGCCAACCCGACTGTCGATCAACTGGTCGGTTGGGCAATGAAGGCGGGCGAGTTGAACCTCAAAGTGATGGAACTGCTCGACGCGGGTAACACCGAGACCTACGGCCATCCCGAGCCGACCGAGGTTCGCACCACGCCGATCCAGGGTAAAGCGATCCTGGTTTCCGGACACGACCTGAAGGACCTCGACGAACTGCTGAAGCAGACCGAGGGCAAGGGCATCAACGTCTATACGCACGGCGAGATGCTGCCATGCCTGGCTTATCCCGAGCTGAAGAAGTACAGCCATCTGGTCGGCAACTACGGCGGCGCCTGGCAGGACCAGCGCAAGGAGTTCGACGCCTTCCCCGGCGCGATCCTGATGACCACCAACTGCATCCAGCGACCCCGGGAGGGTTACCAGGGCCGGATCTTTACGGCCGGGCTGGTGGCCTGGCCGGGCGTGCAGCACATCGGGCCGGACCGCGACTTCACGCCCGTGATCGAGGCCGCCTTGGCCGCCGAAGGGTTCACCGAAGACGCGCCGGAAGAGAAGATCATCGTCGGTTTCGGACGCAACGCGGTGCTCGGCGTGGCCGACAAGGTGGTCGCGGCCGTCAAGAGCGGCGATATCCGACACTTCTTCCTGGTCGGCGGATGCGACGGCGCCAAGCCGGGGCGAAACTACTTTACCGAGTTCGCCCAGCAGGTGCCCGACGATTGCGTAATCCTGACGCTTGCCTGCGGCAAATACCGTTTCAACAAGCTTCAGTTCGGCGACATCGGCGGCATCCCGCGGCTGTTGGACATCGGGCAGTGTAACGACGCTTACTCTGCCATCCAGATTGCCCTGGCCTTGGCCGACGCGTTCGAGTGCGGAGTGAACGAACTGCCGCTGTCGATGATTATCAGTTGGTACGAGCAGAAGGCCGTAGCCATTCTGCTGACGCTGCTGCACCTGGGCATCAAGAACATCCGCCTAGGCCCCAGCCTGCCGGCGTTTGTGACCCCGACCGTGCTGAATGTATTGGTCGAGAAGTTCAACCTTGCCCCAATCGGTACGCCGAAAGAGGATCTGGACGCCATCTTGGGCGTAGTGGCCTAACAACCTTGCCGCTTGCGGCTTTGCACCGAACACGTTCGCACGGCAAAGTCGCAAGCGACTTTTGACTCCCTGGAGGGTAATGCGATGAAAGTGCGAGTTGACGCCGACCTTTGCACCGGTTGCGGCCTCTGTACGGATCAGGCGCCCGAAGTCTTCGAGATGGAAGATGACATCGCCCAAGTCGTCGTGGATGAAGTCCCCATCGAGATGGAAGAAGCCTGCCGGCTGGCCGCCGAGGAGTGCCCGGTCGAGGCGATTACGGTGGAAGAATAGGAATCTGCAACTCGGAGAACGATGGGTGCCATGCCCACGCTTGCGTGGGCATGATCGGTAGATGCCGTTTGCCGGAGCGTACATGCCCCCGCTTGCGTGGGCATGGCACCCGCGCAATCTTCATTGACGTGATGCAACAAGGCCGTGAATTTGAGCGTGCCGTCCTTTCGGGCAGCTTCACGCACGCCGTGCAATCCGCGTGATTTGCGTTTGATCCGGCGCGGCGTCCGGTGGAAGGCAGCTTGCTCGGCGTTCCTCTTGGCCGATGCTACACTCGTAGTGTTACCATTACCAGCGTACGGTTCGAGGCCAGAGTAACTGGCTAAGTCTTCCCTGTAGGACTCTTTCAATCCCAAGCCGGTTTATCCCGTCGCTTTCCCTGGCCCCTTTTCATGCCCCCCCTGCGCCACCAACGCGGCCTGGGAGATGAAGACTCCTCTTGCGGCTTCCTGCCATTCAGCATTTCCTGGAACGCTTCGTCTGGCGTGCCCGCCAAGTGTTCCACGCCAGTTACCATGTCGCTATACCGAGTACCATTCGGGAACTCCAACGCGAACAATTCCCTTGACACCGGCTCATCGGTGGTGACACGCGTGACGTCCCAGCGTTTATCAGCAACCACAACCAATTTGCGAAGCGGAGCGTTGATGTAGGTTTCCGCGGTCAATGTGGCATCGAAGGACGGGTCTTTGGGGTCCAGCACCAAGGACCTGTTGACACCCTTTGTAGGATAGAAGCCCGCTCCAGGCAGTCGCTGAATGCCCAAGCATTCAACAATGTTGTCCAACTGCGGCTGATCATCCACAAGCCGCCCGTGGTCAATACGTACGTACCCAGCTTCAACACGCAAAGGAAGGTATCCCTGAGCCGGATCAATGAACGCTCTCGTAACCCTTGAGCACATAGCGCCTTCCTTGCCCGCCCCGAACCAAGGCTCTTGAGGCTCTGCCCGATGCTCGACAACATACACCTTCGCCTGCCCAAGTTGCATGCTCCCCAAAACATGCATTCCGACACTGGGCAGAAGAAAGAACCGATCGAACGGGTGCACGGAATGATCACTCACAGGCGACGATGGTCGCAACAACGGCGGAAACATCAGCGCCGTGACCATCTCCTCAAGGAATTCGGGATCGGCAACGTACGCGTCATAACCGAATTCCACACTCCGCCCACTCCATACGCGCAAACTGTGTTCTCGCTTGGGGTCAAAACTGTATATTCGGTAATTCGTAACACTTTAGCCATCTGAAGTAGGAGTCGGTAGCGGCGGTAGTTTTCCGGTGGCTAGATATTCGGCGAGGGCGGCGGTGACGGTGCGGATGGGGTCTTGGCCGCGTTGTTTGAGCGTGCG
>SDBV01003260.1_pt1 | contig 24087 bp, 16 predicted proteins | sample 2277081 | NCBI WGS metagenome assembly SDBV01 (sample SAMN10402039, study PRJNA504765) | marine sediment metagenome | isolation source: marine sediment core GS10_PC15, 223 cmbsf | place: Arctic Ocean: Southern Knipovich Ridge | collected 2010 | reverse complement strand
CTTCGATTCTCGGAGTAAAAACCTCGATTCGCTTATTCAACAGCAGAAGAACCAGCTTTTGAAGATCACTTCGATGGATATGGAAGATGCACGTCAGCTTCTTTTGACTCGTCTTGAAGACGAATGCGAGCATGAGATGAACGAGGTTATCCAGCGTAAGGTCGAGGAGACGAAAGAAACGTCCGAGGATAAGAGCCGTGAGATCATCAGTACGGCGATCCAGCGTTATGCGGCGGAGCAGACTTGTGAGGTTTCTGTTTCGATGGTGGATATTCCCAGCGACGATATGAAGGGTCGTATCATCGGCAGGGAGGGACGTAATATTCGCGCATTCGAGAAGGCGACGGGTGTCGATGTTATCGTTGACGATACTCCTGGCGTTATTGTTGTTAGCGGTTTTAACCCGATCCGGCGTGAGGTTGCACGTCTTAGTATGGAGCGTTTGATCCAGGACGGTCGGATACATCCATCGCGTATCGAAGAGCTTGTGGTGGAGACGAAAAAAGATGTCAACGCCAAGGTGCTGCAGATCGGTAAGGCGGCGGCGGTTGAGGTTGACGTACGGGGGCTTAATAATAAGGTCCTTTCTATGATAGGTGCGTTGCATTACCGAACGAGTTACGGCCAGAACGTTTTACGTCACAGCGTTGAGGTTGCATTTCTTTCGCAGGTGATGGCTGACGAGCTTGGCATTGACGGTTCTGTCGCACGCAGGGCAGGCTTCCTGCACGATATCGGCAAGGCGATGGATCGTGAGACCGAGGGCGGGCATCCGGCTATCGGAGCGAACTACCTGAAACGTTTCGGCGAGTCGGGAGTCGTACTAAACGCTGTCGAGGCACATCACGGAGACATCGTTGCAGATAATCCTTATACCCCGCTTATAGCGGCGGCTGATGCAGTTAGTGCATCTCGTCCGGGTGCACGACGGGAGACTCTGGAGAGGTATATCAAGCGGCTTGAGAAGCTTGAGGATATTGCCAAGGGCTTTAAAGGTGTTGAGAATTGCTTTGCGATACAGGCTGGACGTGAGATCAGGGTTATTGTAAATGCCGACGACATTAAAGACGACGGGGCACTGAAGATCGCCCGCGATATCGCTAAGAAGATCGAAGATGAGATGACTTATCCGGGCGAGATCAAGGTTACGCTGCTTCGGGAAGTTCGCTGTGTCGAGTACGCTAGATAGCGTGGAGCGTACAGCGTATAGCGTATAGGCAGGGCTTTGCCTGCTTCTGGCCTTTGGCCAGATCAGGGCCTTAACTAGCGTGGAGCGTACAGCGTATGGCGTATAGGCAGGCTTTGCCTGCTTCTGGCCTTTGGCCAGATCAGGGCTTATTATGATTTGTGGTTCGTGGCTTGGGCGGGCTTAGAAAGTTTTTTATGAAGATCAAGATACTTTGCATTGGGGATGTTGTTGGACGGCCCGGGCGGCATGTTCTGTCGCAGAAGCTTGAGGATTTCGTCAGGGGAAACGATATCGACTGCGTTATCGCCAATGCCGAAAACGCCGCGGGCGGATCCGGGATCACGTCACAAATACGCGAAAAGCTCCTGCGGTACGGAGTTAACCTTATAACTCTTGGCGATCATGCGTATCGCAAGCGGGAGATCATACCGATACTGGAATCATGCGACGATATTGTTCGGCCGGCGAATATGTCGCCGAATTCTGCGGGTAAGGACTTTGCAGTTTACCAAACATCCAAAGGGGCCACGGTTGCAGTCGTTAGCCTGATAGGGCGAATATTTATGAAGCCTGCGGAGTGCCCGTTCGCGACGATAGATTCGCTGATGATAAAGATGAAACAGCAGGCGGATATTGTGATCGTCGATGTGCATGCGGAGGCGACCAGCGAGAAGATCGCGATGGGGTATTACCTTGACGGTAAGGTGAGTTGTGTGTTCGGGACGCATACGCATGTGGTAACGGCGGATGAAAAAATATTACCGAAGGGGACGGCGTATATCACGGATATTGGGATGACGGGCAGCCATGATTCTGTGCTGGGCAGAAAGACCGAGAGCGTGCTAAAAGCGTTCAGGACCCAGATGCCGTTTCCGTTCGAATTGGCAGGCGGCGATGTGCGGATGAGCGGAGTAGTGGTTACGGTTGACAGCAATAGCGAGCAGGCAGAGCGGATCGAACGCGTGGACTTGCGCGAAGAAGGTGAAGCAGACACGAGCTACACAAGCGATGACGGGAAACCAGAACCACTTAACGGGTTCTAGTTTAGTTGGTAGTTCGGAGTTCGGAGAAAAATCTGCGTTGCTAAAGCACACCCTATGCATCTATTTATTTGATTAGTTGGCGGGTTTGCTTTATAATCTTTTGCCATGGCGAAGAAGGCACAAAAGGTTTATACGGTTGGTCAGATCAATACACTGGTCAAGGTTGCGCTTGAGGCGGGGCTGCCGGGGCGGTTTTCAGTCGTGGGTCAGATCAGCGATTATAAACGACACTTCAGCGGGCATTGCTATTTTTCGCTTAAAGATGAATCGGGAGTGCTGCCGGGTGTGATGTGGGCGAGCAAGGCTAAGGGTTTAAAGTTTGAGCCGGAGAACGGGCTGGAAGTCGTTGCAACAGGTCATATCGAAGTATACACGCAAGGGGGCAAGTATCAGTTCTATGCGGATCGGTTGCAATTAGCAGGGGTAGGAGACTTGCAGCTTGCATACGAACAGATGGTCAAACGGCTTGAAGCGGAAGGGCTGTTTAAAGAGGAACATAAAAAACCGATACCTGCGTACCCGATGCGGATCGGGATCATCACCAGTGCGACGGGGGCTGCGGTAAAGGATATTGCCACGAGTGTGTATGACAGGTGGCCTTGCGTTAAGATGCTTTTGTGCCCGGCGCAGGTGCAGGGGGACGGGGCGGCGGCAACGATAGCGACGGCGATAAAGAGCATCAACAATCGGAACGATGAGCTTAAGCTTGACGTTATTATTGTAGGCAGAGGCGGCGGGTCGCTGGAGGACCTGTGGGCGTTTAACGAAGAAGCGGTCGCGCGGGCGATATACGGATCGAAGATACCGGTGATAAGCGCCGTCGGGCATGAGGTGGATACTACGATAGCTGATCTTGTAGCGGACGCACGGGCGTCAACGCCGACTAAGGCCGGGGTTATCGCGGTGCCGGACGTGGAAGAGGTGCTGGAGCGAATTAACTCGATGCAAAAGCATCTCCAACGGCATGCGGTAAATCGGCTTGAGGTTTGTAAGGGGCAGCTTGAACGGGTGCTTGCCAGCGCGGTGTTCAGGAATCCTTTATGGGTGCTGAACGGACCGATGCAGCGGCTCGATGAGGCGGCGGGAGAGCTAGGCGATGCTTTGAAGCGATTGCTTGAGGCGGGACGGCGGCGGATAGATGCAGCGTGGGAAAAACTGCTGCAGGTTGAGCCGCATCGGCTTATGGGGCAGCGGGCGGTTGAGCTTGGGCGGCTTGAGAGCGGGGCGACGGCAGCGATAAAGAGCGTGTTTGTGAAAAAACAATTGCAAATTACGGCGTTAGAGAATAGATTGTCAGGGCTGAATCCTAAGAGCGTGCTTAATCGCGGGTACAGCATTACGGTTAATAAGGACAGCGGCAAGGTGGTTTCGTCAGTGAGTGATGTTGAGGTCGGCGATGTGCTGGTAACTGAGCTTGCCGATAAGCAAAAAATCGAAAGTCAGGTGAAGAAAAAATAACACCAATGGTGTTTATCTCGTTCGCGTGGAAAAGCAGTAAGTTGTTGTACGAAAAAAGACTGGGCCGCGCATAAACTCGCAGTTTTTAAGTTTAAATGGTATGGTATGGGACAGATAAAAAAAGAAAAAGAATTGGGCGGTTTGAATTTCGAGCATGCTATCGACGAGCTTAGCGGTATCGTTGAGAGTATCGAGAGCGGGCAGACGCCGTTGCAGTCGAGCATCGATCAGTATGAAAAGGGTATGGAACTGATCAAGCATTGCAGGGAGATACTGCAGACGGCCGAGAAAAAGATCGAAAAGATTGCCGAAGAAAAATCAAAATAATGCCAATGGTATTTATTTACGCGAGCGTGGCGGAACTGGCAGACGCGCAGGGTTTAGGTCCCTGTGTCCTTTTAGGACTTGTGGGTTCGACTCCCACCGCTCGTATTTCATTTTGGCTCAATAACGAGGTTTTTGAGCCTTTTTTTGAGTTTTTTTATATCCACAAATTTGTGTTTGCCGTCATATAAAGTGGGACAGGTTGGTTGTTTGAGTTAGGGGAGAGTTTTAAGTGTTTTTTTTGTTCAAAATTATCTTTTTTTGCTCAGGGAAAACCGGGGACAGTCACTTTTCCTTGTCAAAATCAGTTCTCATCTCTTTGCGATACTTTGTTTTCGGCAGCTTTGTTGTTTTGCTGTCATGCTGTGGAATATCTAAAAGACTGGCGTGAATTTTCATGTAGTCGTGGGCGATGATTTATCTTATAATCGTTTTGCGGGTATTTGCAGGTAATCTAATCAGGAGAAACGGTGTTAAGATCATATTTAAAGTTCGCCAAACGTAGTTTTTTGTTATCGCTCACATTTTTTATCGCAGCCGGTGTTGCTTGCGCTGCGGGCGAGAGGCCCGGCTGGCCCCGATTGCGCGGGCCCAATTATAACGGAAATGCCGGTTCGGGAAACTATGCTGTCACCTGGGACCCTGAGAAAGTGCTCTGGAAGATCGATGTTCCGGGCAAGGGAACCTCAACACCTGTTGTATGGAACGAAAATATCTACCTGACGGCTGGGGTCGGGGATCAGGATACCGTTATCGCCTACGACTGGTCGGGTAAGCAGATCTGGCAAAGGCAGTTAGGCGCAGAAACCGCGGGCAAACATAAAAACGCATCGGGAAGCAACTCGTCACCGACTACCGATGGGACGGGTGTTTTTGTGTTTTTCAAAAGCGGCAGGCTCGCAGCCCTTGAGATAGACGGGGCCGTCCGCTGGGAGACGAACCTGTTCGAGCGTTTTGGCAAAGATAACCGGTACTGGGATTTTGGGACGAGTCCGGTTTTGACGAAAAAAGATGTTGTGATGGCCCAATTGCATGACGGTGAATCGTGGCTGGCTGCGTTTGATAAGGTTAGCGGTAAATTGAGCTGGAAAGTAGCCCGCAACTATGAAACGGCAAAAGAGGGCAGCCAGGGGTATTCGACGCCCGTTGTTTTTTCACACAAAGGGGCCGAGGCGCTGTTGGTATATGGAGGCGAGCATCTTACGGCGCACAGCGGGGCCGACGGTAAGATCATCTGGTCGTGCGGTAATTTTAATCCTGAGGGCTTGAAGTACTGGGGGATCGTGGGGACGCCTGTTATCGTGGGGGATGTCGCTGTTGTGCCTGTCGGACGAGAGGATCGGGATATGCCCAACCTGCATGGGATCAAGATGGGCGGAAGCGGAGATGTGACCAAAACGCACCGGCTGTGGAATCGCAAGGACACGGGCTCGTTTATACCGTCACCTGCAGAACACAAAGGGCGGGTCTATATACTTCGTGATCGCGGCAAGATCGATTGCATTGATCCTTTAACAGGGAAGAGCTACTGGGTGGGGGTCTTCCCAAAGGGCAAGGGCAAGGGCAAGTTCTATTCATCACCGCTGATCGCCGGAGATCACTTGTATGCAATACGTGAAGACGGGATAGTGTTCGTCTTAGGATTAAATAATAAATTTGAGATAATCTCAGAGATCGATATGAAAGATGCGATCATTTCGTCGCCCGTAGCAGTCTCTGACAGGATCCTGATCCGAACAAAAAAGCATCTTTTCTGCATAGGAAAATAGGCACTAATAAAGATGGTCAATCCGATGGTCAAGGACGACTTTTAGCGCTCTAAACCAAAATATGTAAATACTTTTGTTGACTTATTGGCACTATTTGCTAGCATATATGTAACAATATCTTACTGACAACTGAATGGAGAAGATGTTTTGGATAGCGCAAGATCAGGCAAGGCAATTAAACATCAGAGCATATACAACGAACTTTGCCGCGATATTTTAAAAGGTGTATATAAACCCGGAGAAAAATTGCCGACCGAAAAAGAGTTGTCAGGACGCTTCTGTGTCTCTCGGCCAACAATCTCCAGGGCAATGCGCGAATTGAAGCATGAAGGTCTTATCGTTCGACGTCAGGGGCAAGGAACGTTCGTTCGTCAAGACTCCATTGCAGCACAAAAATCTTTGGGAATTCTGGTACACTGGCAAATCTGGCCGGACAGCCATCAGGCGAAACATACGACTACGATTTTCGGTATTATGATCCCGGAGATGCTTCGCGTTGCCAGCCAGTTCAATTATTCACTTTTATTAAATGATATCCCCGAAGGCGTTGTAGACCCAATTGAACGAGCACGAAAGATATGCCAACAGTTGGTTGATTCCCGCGTGGCCGGCGTTTTCTTTACACCGCTTGAATTGACAGATGATGCTAATACGACTAATGAAGAAATTGCTGCGATGCTTGATAGTGCAGGCATCGCTGTGGTTTTGCTTGATCGCGATATTAGTGACAGCTATCATCGCAGTAAATATGATATTGTTGGAATTAACAATGAGCAATCAGCCTTAGTTTTGACCCATCACTTGATCGATCTAGGTTGCAGAAAAATCGATTTTATCTCCGGTCCAAGCCATACAACGTCTATTGTTGAAAGGGCCAGAGGATATCGAGCCGCACTTGAAGAAAATAATATTTTATTCGAGGAAAAACGAGTACACTTATTTTACAGCAAGGATTTGCGTAATGCCGACACCGACCGAACAGGCCAGGAACTGATCCGTTTGGTTAAAGAGAATCAAACAGAAGCTTTTGTTTGTGTCAACGACGATACTGCCGCCGATATGATCAATTTCTTTCTTAGAAATGGGATCCGGGTTCCCGACGATATCAGAATTGTAGGGTTTGACGATCTTCCAACCAGCCAATATCTGCCGGTTTCTCTGACAACCGTAAGGCAATCTGTCAAGGCTCTGGCTGACGAATCTATCCGTACTATGTTAAACAGGATCGAACACCCGGAGATACTGGCGAGGAAAATCCTGGTTAACACCGAATTGATCGTCAGGGATTCATGCGGCTCTAAATTATAGCAAATTTAGTTTTTGTCAAAACGCAACTTTTACACATCGCTCATCTTGAAGGTCCGGTCATTTCTCCATACGGCCTTTCCGGGAATGAACGCAGATCCTCGGTAAGAAGTTTTTTCATTTTCGCGGCTTCTTTAGGGTTAGAATCGTAAATGTTATTTTTTTCGTCCGGGTCTTTTTTCAGATCGTAAAGTTGATCCTTATCAAAAATATTTTTGTTGTATATGCCAGCATGATAGCCCAGGTGTTGGTTGCGTACGTGATATGGGAACTCGAGTTTTCGTCCTTCCCAACCATCAAACGTGCCGCCTTTTTCTATCTTTTTCTCTATTTTCTCATCGTAACGGAGAGCCATATATTTCCAGTTTTTAGTTGCAACTCCACGGGTGTATCCCATTTCGAAAAACAAATGATCATGTACCGGTTTTTTATCCCCTTTGAGAACTTTTGAAAGGCTCACTCCATCAATTTCCATTGACTCGTCAATCTCTACGCCTGCCAAATTGAGGAAGGTTGGAGCTTGATCGATATTCTGCACCAGTTCATCGTAAACCGAGCCCGGCTTAATACCTTCAGGCCAATACATAAGCAGGGGGACCTTAACTCCGCTTTCATAAAGAGTTGTCTTGCCAAAGTTATAAGCGCCGTGGTCGGCGGTGACTACGATCAAGGTGTTTTCAAGCTTGCCTTTTTCTTTTAATTTTTTGACGACCGAACCGACGGCATGATCGAACCATCGCAGCCATGCATGGTCAGGGTCCTTGTCCTTCTGCTTGACTTCAGCTTTTATTTCGCTCCTTTTCGGCATAAAATCAAACTCTTCGTCAACGTATCCTTCACCTGTATATTTTGGATCCGCATCCAGACCATGTACATATTTGCCGTTTCGTTTTATCCATGGCGCAGGGCCGTGAGGAACGGTTTCGCTATAGTAAAGAAAGAATGGCTCGTCACCGGATTGATCTATAAACTCAAGCGCCGCTTTGTTTTTCCATTCGACATTATGAACATTGGCTTTGTCGTTATAAAGCTCTCTAAGGTTCGCGGCGTAAACACTATTGACATAGTCGAATCCAAACTCCTTAATTCGTTTCACCCAGAAGCTATGGTTATGCGCCATTGCTTTGGTAACTTCAGGGTCCTTAGGATCGGCAGATTTATCGTAACCCATCAGGCCGCTGTTGTTCCTGTTATTTTTTCCTATTTTTCCTAACAAGTGGTGATCGATGATATGGCTCTTGCCTATAAAACCTGTGCGATAGCCTGCTTGCTGCAAAAGTCTTGGAAGGTTGGGCCGGTTTTCTTCCAACTCCGTATTATTCTCCACTCGCGTCATTGTCCCTTTAGGATGCAGCTTCATAAAACGATTCCCTTCACATCTGCCCGCATATCGGCCGGTCAGCATCGAGTACCTGCTTGGGCTGCAGACCGAGCTTGACACATAAGCTCTTGTGAAAACCATCCCGTTCTTCGCCAGACCGTCAATAATGGGAGTGTATACATGGCTGTCACCATTGAAGCCAAAAGGACGTGACTGATTGGCTTTTTCTTTTTCGATCGGTATAGGGCTTTGATCGTCTGTCATTATATAAACAATGTTAGGGCGTTTGGACGGTTTATTTGTTGCCATAGAACATGATTGAGTCAGTCCCAACAGGGTAACGGCAGATACTGCTTTTAAAAAATCTCTTCTTTTCATGTGATACTCCATCGCTAAAATTCTACTATTTGCTTTTTAAAATCTCTTCTTTCAAAATATCAAGATAGAGATATTCATAATCGACATATTTCTGGCCGCCGGTATAGTAAGTGCCACTGCTGGAATCGTCGGTAGTGCTTGCTGGAGCTGTTCCGGCAGTCGCTTCGATCTGGCTGTCCTCATACCATTCGTTAAAACTGGTTACCATTACAATATTATCACACGACGGGTCGATGTTGGGCAGTGCTGCCTGGCGGATCATTTCGCGGAAGATGTCTCCCTCTTTTGAATTTTCAACATCTGTAAAATAGCGGGCTCTGCCGGGATGTCCATCTCGGACGGCTGTGTCATTATAACCGGGAGCGATCGCAGGCATAAATGCCGTTCCAACGCTATTGGCTGCTTTTTTGGCTAGCTTATAATTGTTCGCGAGGAATTCCACCGCTTTGTGTGTACCGCCAAATTTACCGATGGATTGACCATAAACATCATAGGCGGTTACCGCATCGAAATTTTTGGCCCATTCGGCCTTGTATTCCAGCATATCGTCGCCGTAGAACACGTCATCGCCGACAAGGTATATCTCGGGAAATTTATCACGCATTTGCTTAAGTGCATCCTGCCCTTTATCGCGGAAATATTCTCGTGATAAGTAAAAGAAAATAGCGGGCCTGCCTCTTACCCTTAAGTAGCGAGGATCATCAAAATAAGTTTTCTTAATATATTCCAGGTCACCGATCCATCTGCTGTAATTGGGATTGTCAAAGCTTCTCATTCGCCCGGTGCTTTCATAAAGAATAGCATATTTCAATTTTGATGAGTCCGGATGCTTTAAAATATGATTTTTGAAAGTATCATCTTTGTCTCCGCCAGGTCCCCACCAACTAACCGCCCAAAATGAAATTCCGCCTCGAACACTTTGTTCGATATGATCGGCGATAACCTTCGGATCGCTGGAATCGTATAATCCGCTTTTAGGTTTCTGTGGATTCTTAAGGTGCAGCCGCATAGCCCTTCTCCATGGATTTCTTCTATACCATCTATCACCACCATCACCATCGTACCAGGCATAGTAATACACGCCGACTGATGGTTTTGCTGATGCGCTCATTTTACTTTCAGTCGCTTTCTGTAAAGTTTTAGTTTTATTAGTAGCAATAACCGATTGAGTCATCATAAATTTGTTTGTCAGATCATAACTTGTATTTGTAATATTAAGAGTCGATCTTTCAATACGAAGCCGTCGCCATGTACTTTGGCTGCTTCTTAAACGTACGTCTATATCGATATAATTGTCGGAAATCTTCATTAAGCTATAACACGGCGTTTTGGCCAATTCAAAGTAATTTATGAACGGTTTTTCTTTTTTCAGAAGCTCTCTGCGCGCGTCTTTTGTTTTGGTGCCGAAATTGGCTTCAAGATCGACCAAATCCGGAGTATATTTGTCAACTCCTTCAAGCAATTTAACCTTTCTTTCATCAAAATCGACCACACTATTCATTGACAATTGAACGAAAAAGCCGCCATCTGTTTTTCGGCGGAGGGCAGAGTAATGATGCAAGTGGCCGCTAAGAACGATCGCGTGGTGTTTTCCCAGAAGGGATAAAAGCCTTTCTCGCTTGGCCAGATCTTTGTCCTTAGAAAAGATATGCCACTGGCTCCGTGCATTGTAAGGAACTACGGGCTTATGAATAATGAAGAATATATGTCTGGCCTGATGTTTGGCCAGAACTTGAGCAAGCCAATCGAGGTCGGGTCTGTACGCATCGAAAAAGATGAAGAGATCGTTTTTATGTTCAACATAATAAGATGTGCCGGTTATCGTAGTATTCAACTGTTTGCCAAGCCAGGGGACGATAATGTCAGAGTAAGCCTTAGCTGCGCCGGGCCCTGTTACATCATGATTGCCTTTGGTAATTAAAAATGGGACCGGTGCGGTTAACGGCTCCACGAAAGCGATCGCTTCTTTGAATTGCAAAGCCTGAAGCTCGTAACTGCCGCACAAGCCTTCAGCAAAGTCGCCGGCTTGTATGATCGCAAACGGTGGGATGTTTTGATTTTTCAGAGAACTGGAAACCGACTCAAGAAGGCCACGGCTGTTTTGTTTTGTAACTTTACTGTAATTTTCGATCTGTCGAATATCGCCGGGGTGTTTCTCTTTTACCCAGTTGAAGTCATGGTGACTAAGTTTGTCAAAGTGCATGTCTCCCAAAAAAGCAAAACTGTACTCTGTTTTTTTGGGCGGGGCGTTTGTGGTGGAACTGGGTGTTTTAGTCATAGCAAAAGCAACGGTGCTGAATAATAATATTGCTATAAGCATCACTGAAAAACGATATTTATAACATTTCATGATCTTTTCCTGCAAAACTAGCCAATTCATTTTACGCATATTTTATTCGAAAATATTAGCTGCCATTTCAAGTTTGCCTTTAGAAGTATTTACGACTGTGTCGTTTCTGAATATACAGCCGGTGATAGTTCCGGAAATAAACTTATCTTCCAAAAGCACTGCATTCTTATCCTTCATGAAATCGCAATTACCCAGAATAAGCCTTCCATTGGTCGCTCTGATACAAGGGTCTCCTTTTTTTGCGATATCCCAATCGGTAAATTGACATGAAGTCAATATAACCGTGCCGGAACCCTCATTGACGATCTGCTCGGCTGTTTCGCGAACCTTCCAGAAGCCGCTATTCGAAATTTTCACATAACCTGTATTTTGAGGTGCGATCTTGATCGTTGACATAAACTGGCAATTTGCAAACTGAACACCCTGACGTCCCTGAACTTTATTAACCTGAACAGCAACCGGGCCAATATCCGCACCTGACTGAGTCACAAGAGCGTTGCCGACACCATGGCCAAAATCGTCGAACAAAAATCCCTGCTTGGCAAAGATCACAAAACAGTTGCTTATGTACTCCCAGTCTGTCTTGCCGATCTTAAAGCCAATAAGGTTTTCCTTTAAATACGGGATGAGAAGTTCGTTCCAGTATTTGTCTTCCGTGCCATTATAACCTTTTGGCGGCATCGGCAGCATCGGCTCTAATCCGATGCGTTTCCACAGATTCGGGTTAAAGTGAACATTTTCCAGACGCCCGACGTCGTAGCATTGGTCGATATAAATGCCGATCTTTAGCGGACAGGCATACACATTGCGGATGAAATGCAATTCGTTGATATTGGTCCCGCAATCGATCGCCATATATGGATTGGTCATGGCAATATCGACCACCTGGCACATCTCACCGTTAATCCGAATGGTCCATGGATAAGGTATAACTTTAGGCGGAGCCTGCTGCTCAGGATAATGGATCAGCAGATTCTTGACCGACGCATTAAAGTTCAGCGTGATCGTAGGTGTACCATCGGCATTACCTTTGCCTCCATAAACGTGTAACGCAGTTCCAATGGGGTGTTTAGGATGGGGAATACCGTCGTAAGAACCTTTAAGCGTAACACTTTCAGGAACAGTCAAAGTGCCGTCAAGGCGATAACTTCCCGCAGGCAAAAAGCATATGCCGGTATTATTTACCGCTGCATTTAAAGCCTTTTGGATTGCCTGTGTATCATCGGCTTTGCCGTCACCCTTGGCACCATGATCTTTGGCATTGACATACACTACAGCCGCTTTGGCATCATGATCTTTGACATCGGCGCTCTCTACACAGGAACAAGTTAATCCTGCCAGCATACATAACAACAATATTCGTATCAATTTCATTTGGTTTTTCTTTCTGTTTTTGATCGAAACATTTAACATCGACAGACCCCCAACGCTCTGTCACATCCGGAAATAGTATTAAAAAATGGCATCCCCGTATTTCAGGAATGCCATTTTAATCCCGAAGATAAATTAATCGTCGTAGAAGTTTGCCTTTGGCAGCTTCTTGTACCAGAATTTCCACATGCCGACTATTGCGATAACAAACAATACAAGACCGCCCGCAAACTCTTTGAAGTTGCCGATCACCAGCAGCACAGGCAGCAGCAACAGCATGTAGTGCCAAACCAATACGAACGGCAGCGAAAGAATATCATAAAAATGCTCGCGGCTGACTTTTAATCTTGTTTCTGCATCCAGCGAATCCTTCATTTTACCCCAGAAACCAAATGGTTTGGTTTTTATATAGAAGGCTTTGAGGATTTCCTGATCCATCGGTTTTGTAAGCAATGTCCCGGCGATCGAACCGAACAATCCCAATCCACCCATCGCTATAAACTGCCACACCGGATGCAGACCAGGCCAAAATATCCGCTGGACAACCGCACCGCCAACACCCATCGCCATTCCTGACGTAAAGCCCCAGCCGTTAAACCGCCCCCAGTAAAACTTAATGAAGCTCGGAACAAAGAAACCAGTTCCAAGTGCCATCATCAGCCATTCCCAGATGTCGTTGATGTTATCCACTGTAAAGGCCAGGTACCAACCGATCATCCCAATGGCAAATGTACCGATCCAACTGACCCTGATAAGTTCCTTGGTTTTGGCTTCAGGTCTAAAGTATGCTTGATAAAGGTCTCGTGTAATAAAACCGACCGCCCAGTTGACGTTTCCGTCAAATGTGGACATGCACGCCGACGTCAATGCGATCAAAAGTAATCCCTTAAGACCGACAGGGATCACATTTAAGATAACAACCGGTAAAACTCGTTCCGGGTTTACAGTTCCATTAAAACTTGTCCAACGAATGAGTTCCGACCATGTGGAACCTAAGAGTTCCTGCAGTTGCGCAACCAGCGCCGGATACTCAGCTTGATTATTAATTATCTTAGAGATCGTACCTTCCCACTGAGGATGCTCAACACCGGCGAAAGTAGCCTTGATCATTCCTGCTGCATCAGCCAGCAGGGCCGTGTCCGGAATATTCTGGTTAATATAATAAATACCGAGGATCGCAAAACCGATCATCATCGGCCAGCGAAAAGCCATTAAGGAGGTCCAGATAAATGTCAAGGTGCCGCATTCACGGTCATTTCTGGCGCCGAAATATTTCGGCTCACCACCGCCGCCCAAACCATTGATCATCGTTTTAAGCAGGTAGAATATTGCTATTAATATCACAAAATTATACTCTTCATAACCTTTCGGCATGCTCACATGCCATTTAGGTATCGAACTTGTCCATCCTTCCATGCCGGACATCTGCGTTGCCAAAGTCGGAAAATTCGGATCGAACCAGCTCTTCTGTACGGCTAAATAGGTAACAACGATCACCGCGGCTATAATAATAAATCCCTGGAACAAGTCGGTAAACACAACCCCGTAAAAGCCCGAAGCCGCCGTGTATAAGCAGGCAATGAGAATCACGGTAAAAGAACAAACTTCCGGAGAGTACGGCAAAAATGTCGAAAAGAAGATCCCCACGCCTTTGGCCAGATAGATTACCATTCCAACCGTAAAGATCTGCATGGCTACAGCAGTGATGACTCTTGCAGCTTTGCCGTCCGGGCCGTTACCAAATCGAAAGATCATCCATTCGGCACCCGTGATACACCCGCTGCGGCGATGCCATTTACCCGCCCATATCAGGATGATCGCCATATGGATACACAAACCGCCTCGCAACGCGATCAGCAACCCTTTCGGACCAAGCATAAAAAGAAACGAGATGATAACCGCGGTACCGGTAATATCCACGAACTGGGTAAAACCGGCAACACCTAACAGCCAGCCGGGTATTTTTCGGGCACCTATGAAATAATCCTCGATACTGTTGGATGCTCTTCTCTGGAGATAAATGCCGATCCCCACCAGGATGATAAAATATCCGGCAATTAAAACGTAATCGATACGCGTCAAAAGATTGTCCAAGGTCTACCTCACTTTCTAGGGAATACAATATTTTATTTTAGATATACGGTTAAGACTTTTTAGTCGGCCAAAAACTCAAGTGTCAGGATTTGTTTAGGTGCGATTTCAATATTACACCAGCCATCGCCATCCAAAGCAAGCTCTTTTTCCGGAATTTCTTCCAGATTTACAATTCGAATAGTATTCCATATCTGCTCACTGGTACCCGAAACAGCCATTTCCTTCTGCAGCCTTTCAACGGGACTGCTTGAAGCAGAATTGGCCTTTCCGCCGTTAAGTCGTAGTTTTGCTTTAATTACGCTGGAAGCCGGGTTAAAGAGGCGAACAACCCATCCGGCTCCATCTTCACTTCGTTTGACCGCACTTACAGAGATCGTTTCATCCGATATCTCAAGGAACGATTTCTGCATTGGTTCGCTGCCGTTTTCAGTCGGGGCTGTTTGCCCGATCACCAGCGATAAGTTAAACTGCTCGGCGGCATTCCACAGGTTAGCTTTTTCCCACCCGCCCTTATGCGGCATAACGGCATAATGGAACGTATGTTTGCCCAGGCATTGCGAACTCTTATCGACCTGGCTGTAATCGGTCATTTCCGTCGTAACACAAATACGCAGCGGAAAACTGCGAAGAAGCGTAAGACGCAATTCGGGCTGATCCTGATCGGTCGCTTCGTAGGCTTTCATCCCTTCATTAAGAATTGCAAGACCGTTTTTACCGTCGGTAATGTCAATGAAGGAATTCATTGGCTCTTCCGACTGAGGAGGCTCACGGAACTCTTCGGAATACGGGAGTTTAACAGAACGTTCAAGCACGTCAAACTGGCCCTGGGCAAAAGCTGTATCGGCACAAATGCCGCTTGGGAAAGCAACCTGTAAATAATGATCCTCGACGGTGTTGTCAACGTCGGTGGTAATGTCAACCCACTTTTGTCCCTTACGCAGTGTGATAGTGCTTTCGATGGTGACAGTTTTTGTATGTTTGCTGCGAGCTTTATCGTCAGCAGTACGACATTCGGGAAGCTGCCAATCGAGAGAAATTTTAAACGCTGTCTCCAGTCCGCCCTCGCGAACAAGGGTAATCATGGCATTTTCACTGAGGGTTGTAAACGCTGACATATGCTCTACGTCAAAATGCTGCCACGGGTCACCGACCTCAGCAGTATCACGGAAGTACCCCATGTTCTCGAAAACCTTGCCGCTCTGCTTATCGGTAATAGTCATAGTTCCATTGGCACCGATAGCTACACGCAGGAATTCATTTTCCATTGTATTAATATCGGTTACCATCGTAGCCGGACGTGACGGGACAACATCATCCTTAGCGATCGGTTTAACAAAGAATGTCTTATAACCCATTGCAGGAATTGATTTCAGTTGTACTTTGCTCCGGTATTGTTTGGTCAGGAATGTATTGGCTGTGTCATTTGGAGACTGAACGATAAACGAAGAATCATCTGAACCAAGGATCTGAATATCAGCTTTTTCGCCTTTTTCGTCAACGATCTCAAAGGAACCGGATTCCAGATCACGCGGAATTTCAACATTGACAGTAGCAACCTCGTGACGTTTAAACGGTGCCGGGTTATAAACTAACAAAGCTATCTGCTCATCGGCATGTTGCGAATAATCAACCGTACCGGCGATATCAAGCAATGCCCGTTCGGCAACACAGCCGGCAATTTCCCTGCTTTGTCGCGTCCTGAACATGATGTCATCGCTAATGATGCCGCGGCTGCAGCCGCCAATAGAATCGTGTCCATGGTTCTGCAAGAGCCAGTTGTAGGCGTTATCAAGGAAACCCTTCGGATACGTTGCACCCAGCATGCTTGCATAAACACTCAGAGGTTCGGCATACTGCATCAGTTGACGTTCTGTCTTAAAGTTGTCCATCTTTACGTCCATTCGCGCAGAGATGATCCAGCCGAACAACGGGCTTGTAACCTTGGAATCGGAATAACAACGCATCTCGCCTTGAGAAACCGGCAGATCGTCCGAAACGTTCTCAAGTACCTGTTTCTGGAACTCTTCAAACGTGCTATGGAAAACATCTGCACTGTTGGCAAGAGCTTCGTCGCAGTCCTTGATCATCTGTACTTCACGAATGTCCGGACAGGAAGAATCGTGACCGCATGACCAGAACCTGTGCGGAGTTGTCCAGTCTCCGTCCTGTTCTTCCATTGCCTGTTTGGCCCTTGCAGGAATTGTCGATTCGTCATATATGTATTTGGGACGAGAGTATTGAGCGTCAAGATCGTGGTACTGATCCCCGACAAATTTAAATGGCCCGGACCCGCATGACCATGACATCGTACGGTTATTTTCGTTTTCCTGCTGCCAAAATGCGGGCCGCTGGATTACATACCAAACATTGTAACGAGGACGCATCGCAAGGCGTGAAGCGACGATCTTTGTACCGTCGGCTCCCTGCCAGATATATTCGGAATTAGGTGCCGCTTCTTTGCTTACGCCGCGATAGAACGCAGCGAAATCAATTCCAAAGCCTTTGTATAGCTGCGGCATTTGTGAGATCTGACCCCAGCCGAACGGAGAATAACCCGTCTTGCTGACATGCCCCATATCCTTGGCAATTTTATGACCTAGCAGAAGATTACGAACCAGTGATTCTCCGCCAACAGAAAATTCATCGGGCAGACAGAACCACGGACCGACCAGCAGCTTCTTATCTTCGATCAGCTTATTAACAACTTCTTTTTTCTCGGGACGGATTTCCAGATAATCCTGCAACGGGATCGTTTGCGAGTCAAGATGGAAAGATTTAAAGTCCGGCTCTTTTTCAAAAATGTCCAGCAGCATATCCATCATATACACCAGCATATGACGCGTTCTCTGCATCGAGAATCGCCACTCCCTGTCCCAGTGTGTGTTTGAAACAAAATGACATTGCGTTTTAGTTTTGTCTGGGTTTTTTTTGCTCATCTTTTTAAATCTTTCCTATTAAGACCGATTCTTTGCCTGCCAATTACAGGCGTTCTTATTATCTGTATTTTTATCCTGTCATCCTGTCAAAAAAAATCGTAACCGTTCACTAAAATTCAACTACCCGATTATCTTGAGGATCTGGTCAAAATTATCGCAGTAATGATGACAGAGCCCCAAAGTTCCGCTTTGTTCGATATTTCCGTCGACAACACCGATCACAGGGAAGTTAGCAAGCCTGATAGAGCATACGCCGGCGGCGCTGTCTTCTATACCTATGATATGCGAACTCTCTTCGGGGGTAAGGCCCAGCCCAACACGAGCCACCTCAGCATAGAGCCAGGGGTGTGGTTTTGGCGACAGTTCGCCCAGCGTCCCAGCCGATCCTTTTCGCAGCGGAAAGCCCGCTGTGATGATCGCATCGTAGAAGTCTTTAGGGTCTCCCATGTCAAGTGTGCGGAATGCCGAAAGTATTTCGGGCCACGCCTTTTCGTACAAGCCCGAAGTTACAAGGCCTATCTTGATCTTTTTCGATTTCAGCTCGTACAGGAAATCTTTCAAACCAGGTGTCGGTGTAAATGCACCGGTTTTACCTCGGCCGTTCATTATCTCATCCATTTCATGGTGAGTGTGCTGGAAATAAAACTCGCGGGCATCTTCGACGGTTTTGCCGGGGCAATACTTAGTGCAGCAGTATTGCAGGTGCTCTGAGACGCTATGGCCGGACACGAAAGGAAGGTCGTCATCGCATAGCTCGAACTTTGGATTGTCCAGAAGTGAAGCTACTGTCATCTGAATGATCCAGATCCAGAACTCTTCGCTCCGAACGCTCGTCCCGTCAAGATCCATCAGTACCGCTTTAACCGGAGGTTTGATTTCAACCGGTTTTATCGGGTAATAGGCAGGGTAGCCCATCGCTGATTTCACATAAGCCATGACATGGTTGTCAAAGAAAATAAATTCGACTTTTCCGTCAGTGGTCTGGCAGATGTAATTAACGTCGGCCGAGCCTGCGGTAAACCGCCCGTCACTGGTTGAAGCAAGCGATTGGAAGTCTTCGATCCTGGCATTGGGCCCAAGGGTGCCAAACAACGGCACATCACATGAGGAGTTGGTTGTTTTCAATACTGATCCTTTCTATCGTAATTCATATTGGTCGTAATGAGGTTAAACCTTAAATATAACATCATTGTACATTGGTTTTCAGGTATTTGGCAAAACAAGCTATTTATTACTTTCGCGGATTATACAGCTATTCCTTAGCTTGTCAAGGTTAAAATTGAAAGATCGACCAAATGTATGCTATATGTAAATACAACTTTGATTGCCGCACTTGACACCGAAGTATTTTTAAGACAGATTTTATTCTGAACGACCGGAAAAGCGCAAAGCCATCCCGCAATTCGGGATATTTAGAATTGGGCAGAGATTATTTGGTCCAGTGATCCAATACCCACTGAATGTCTGCCTCGGCCGTAGCACTAGGGTTGCCATCGGCATCTTCTGCAGGTGCTAGATTAGTAGGAATCGCCATTACATCAACGGTGTCTTTGCTCCATTTTTTGAATTCTGTATGCCCGTCAGCAAATACAAAGCTGCTTGCACCGGAGTGCCTGGTAGTAATTGGATCGCCCCAGTTAGTAGTCGATCCCATACTGACTGAGCCACCCATAAGAACAAAGGAATCACGTAGTGAGTCACGCCAGTCATTTTCCTCGATAAACACAAATTTATTGCTGGGCCTTTTTATCGCACCGATTTTTTTATATGTGGTGTAGGTGTCAACCTTAGCATTATCTATACCAAGTACACCCCATTCTCCGTTGAGAAAGTCAGGTATCGAATAATTCCGAAAATGGTTGTTGTTTTCGATCTTGTTTCTACAGGCATACACTTTAACATTGTCGGAATAAGTAAAAAGTGAGCCCCTTCTTATGCCCTCATGTCTTTGTTCAATAGTGGAGTTTGTGAGAACTACTGTGTTGCTAGTAGCGTTCCATGGAAGCCAGGACCAGGCTGATTTCTGACTTCTGGGATCGTTAGCGGCTGCACTTCCGTTGTAAGTGTAGGGTTGGACGAGTTTATCGTTGTTATCTCCAGAGTAAAGCGCGTATGCCGTAAAGAGCGATTTAATGTTCGTCGCGCATACCAGGTTTCTGGCTTGCGCCTTGACCTTTGACAGGGCAGGCATCAATATTGAAAGCAGCAATGCAATAATCGCGATCACTACCAGTAGTTCGATTAATGTAAATCCGTTTTTCTTCCGTGATTTGAGCCGACTACTTAATGTCATCATTTATTATCTCCCAATAGTTCAGTTGTCCACAAACATCGATTAACGCAGGTATCATCGGCATCGATAAGTCTGATCGTCGGCCAGATACCTCCTGCGCCCACGTCCGGTCATTGCAGTGTTTCTATCTTTCTAAATTTTCAAAAATTAATTAATAATATGTAGTTTCTAGGGCCATCCAATCAGCGGGCACCTTGCTCTTTAATTCAGCCAGCCCGGCCAATCGGCATCGGGTTGAGTCCATGGACCATTTGTATTAAATGTTTTATGCCATTTTAGCTTCCAGAGATCCTTTATATCAATTCTTCTGCCGGACCCATCAAAAAAGACCGCATTGACCGATTTGCCATGACGAGTCATTACAAAATGATTCATGTACCCACTACCACCGGTGGTCGGGGTGGCCCTGGGTACATTGTTATCATGCGGCCATGCGTCAACCCAACGAGAATCAAGATAAAAAGGCACATTCGAAGGTGTGGAGATACGATCCATCTTTCCCCAAAATGAGGAAGGCGGTACAAGAGCTAAATTTATATTGTCCCATCTCCGGATACAGTTACAGCCATCTTCGAGCGGCTGCATCAGCCAGGCATTAGGTCCATAGCTTGACCAGACCATTTCTAGATTAGCGCCGTTACAATTACATTGTTGTTGAGTTGCCCAGGCTTCATCGTCCTTCTCCTGCGGAATGTATCTAAAGCCAACGACACTTTCCTGGCGTGTTTTGGCTTTAGCGCAGATAAGAATGTTTTCATTTTCAACATATGGTAGTATTGGCATAATCCACCATAGGCCATCGCTGTCCTTGTGACTGCCATTATCATGATCGGCATCCGGAAACTGATCTCTATTATCAGCGGCAAAGAACCCCATAATGATATTCCACTGCTTTAAATTTGATGCGCAAACAATCGTTCTGGCCTGTTCCTTGACTGCGTTTAACGCCGGCATTAGTATCGAAAGCAGCAATGCAATAATCGCGATCACTACCAGTAATTCGATTAATGTAAATCCTTTTTTCTTTCGTGATTTGGGGCTGTCATGTAACAACATCATTTCTTGTCACTCCTGTAAACGTGTAGATCGGTTCCTGCGAGAAATCTATCTAACTATACAATACAACCATCTATAATACAACTATTCCTTAGGATTGTCAAGTTTAAAGATTGTCAACTCAATTAAAAGCTGTTTCAGTCACAATAATAGCAAAAACATGAATTTAACAACACACTATTTAGTTAAAATACGAGCCGGTGTGTCAAGAAGTTCTAGAAAAAATGAAATTAAACGAATTTATTCGCTATGCGTCATACTAGTAATTACAGATCGTGTAATAATGATATATAATACCAGTGAAAAGATCGGCCCAAATCGGAGTTCTGACTCTAAAAACGCTGGGTACTTTTATAAGTGGTATAGAAACGGTATAGAAACGGTATAATTCCATAGATGAGCTATTGAACTGAGAATTGACGAGTTAAGATAGGTTGTAAACCGCCGGCGTATGGATTATAATCACAACCGGACCAAAAACAAGGAACTGAGACAATGAAGATCAATGTCAGGTTAACTATGATAAAAGAAATTAAGCCGTACATTATTATATTATTCTCGATTGTCTTATCTATATTAGTTGGCTGCCAAAACAGTCAACATCTCTATCCGATCGATGGCGAAGGATTTACCGTACTCTTCAATGGTAAGGACCTCTCCGGATGGACGAGCGTCACCGGTAACTGGAAAGCTCAAAACGGGGAACTGGTTCTCAACAATCGCGATAACGTCATGAAAAGCTCAAGCTACCTCTTTACCAAACAAACCTATGGCGATTTCGTTCTGGAGCTGGATTACAAGCTTCCTCTTGGTCCCGTCGGTGCCAAAGGTAAATCCGCAAATAGCGGCGTATTCATCCGCGTCGCGGACAAGGCCGATCCCGTCCAGACAGGAATTGAGGTTCAGGTCACAAACACCAGCGGCGGCAGCATCTACGATCTGGTCCGTGCCAAGCTGAACATGAACAAGTCGGGCGAATGGAACCATTACCGCATTACTTGCAGGGGTAGTTTGATCACCGTAGAGCTAAATGGTAAAGAAACCGCATCCGCCGATCTGAACGAATGGACCACGGCTCGTAAAAATCCGGATGGAACACCGAATAAGTTCCATCGACCTCTGAAAGATTTTGCCCGAAGAGGCTACATTGGATTTCAGGATCATGGAACGCCGGTTTCATTCAGGAACATCCGTGTCAAGGCTCTTGACAGGTAATGTGTTTTTTAAAAGGTGTAACAATGAAGGACAAAAAATCGAATATCTCAAGACGTAAATTCATCAAAGGTGCGGCTGTAACCGCGGCCGGGCTTTCTTTAGTATCAGGATGTGGTAAAGACGATTTATTTACCATCGTTCCAAGACACGTTTTAGGCGGTAAGCGACATACCCCGCCCAGTGAAAAGCTTAATATCGCCTCCGTCGGCATTGGAGGCAAGGGAGCAGTAGATATAAGAAGTGTCTCTTCCGAGAATATCGTAGCTCTTTGCGATGTGGATTTCGGATATGGAAGCGGTCCGGGAATTTTAAAACAATTCCCAAAAGCCAAAAGATATAAAGATTTCCGTGTAATGCTGGACAAGCAAAAGGACATTGATGCGGTCATGATAGCTACACCGGATCATACACATGCAGTGATCTCGATGGAAGCGATTCTCCGGGGCAAGCATGTCTATACCCAAAAGCCCTTAACGCATACGGTTTACGAGGCCCGGGTGCTGGCTGCTGCTGCAAGAAAACACAAGGTTGCCACTCAGATGGGCAATCAAGGCCAGGCTAGTGACCGCCCACGGCGTGTTCGTGAGATGATTTGGGATGGGGCAATCGGCCCGGTACGCCAGGTACATGTTTGGACAGATCGTCCGAATAAGGGACGGCTGGATATATTTTGGCCCCAGGGCGTTGATCGCCCCAAAGACACCCCGCCGGTACCAGGTACCCTGGGCTGGGACCTCTGGCTGGGACCTGCCCCGAAGAGGCCTTACAATCCGGCATATCATCCATTTATATGGCGAGGTTGGTGGGACTTTGGCACCGGAGCGTTGGGCGACATTGGGTGTCATAGGTTCGATCCGATCTTTCGTGATCTTAAGTTGAGCTATCCGACCAGCGTGCAGGCAGTATCGACATTGGTCAATAAAGAGACCTACCCTTCGGGATCAATTGTCACATATCAATTCCCCCAGCGCGGCGACCTGCCGCCTGTAACACTTAAATGGTATGATGGCGGATTGAAGCCCGATCGCCCATCAGAATTGGAAGAAGGTATACAATTAGGAACCAATGGAGTCATCTATGTCGGGGACAAGGGAAAGATCTTTAGCAACAGGATCATTCCAGAATCATTACGGCGAGAATATGAATCGCCGGAACCGACGATCGAATCGTCCCCCGGCCACTATCAGGAATGGATTAATGCCTGTAAAGGCGGACAGCCGGCCGGTTCAAATTTTGACTGGGCTGGGCCCTTGACCGAGGTCGTTCTGATGGGCAATGTGCCATTGCGTATGGAATTACGAGAAAAACTTGATCACCAAAAGCTGCTTTGGGATGCCAAGGCAAAACGCTTTAGTAATTTACCTGAGGCCAACGAATTCTTGCATAAGAACTATCGAGCCGGATGGACTCTAAAAGGATAATTGAATTATGTTTTGTAATCGTTTTAGAAGGTCAGGCAAATGAATAAAGCCCCAGGTAAGTATTTGACGTTTTGTATTTCTTTAGTTCTCGCACTGAGCACAATTTTAATCTATTTTCAAGTTGTCAATTTCGATTTTATTCTTTATGACGACCCGGCTTATGTTTATGAAAACCAACATGTCAAAGACGGATTCAATGTTGAATCTTTCGCATGGGCCTTTACTGCAGGTATCCAAAGCAACTGGCATCCGCTGACATGGTTAAGTCACATGTTTGACTGTGAGTTGTTTGGACTTAATCCGGGTTGGCATCATTTGACCAATCTGATCTTGCACATCGCAAATACGTTGTTGCTTTTCGCAGTCCTCAAACGAATGACGAATTCTCTTTGGCAGAGTGCTTTTGTTGCTGCTGCCTTTGCCCTGCATCCGATGCACGTTGAGTCCGTAGCGTGGATATCCGAACGTAAAGATGTCCTGAGCACTTTGTTTTGGATGTTAACAATGCACGCGTATTTGCGCTATGTCAAAACACCCGGCAAAACTAACTATTCTCTCGTAATG
>SDBV01003259.1_pt1 | contig 24088 bp, 18 predicted proteins | sample 2277081 | NCBI WGS metagenome assembly SDBV01 (sample SAMN10402039, study PRJNA504765) | marine sediment metagenome | isolation source: marine sediment core GS10_PC15, 223 cmbsf | place: Arctic Ocean: Southern Knipovich Ridge | collected 2010 | reverse complement strand
GAGATACCATAGGGCCGGATTGAAGAAAAGCACCGCCTCGGCCAATCGCTGTAGCAGGGTGACCCACATGTCGTACCGCCGCACGTGAGCCAACTCGTGCGCGAGAATCATCTCGAGCTCGTCGGTCGACAAACCGGTGATCGCGGAGGCGGGCAGTAGGATCGTCGGGCGCGCAAGGCCGACCACCTTGGGTACGATGATTTGTTCTGCTCGGGCCAGCGCGGGGACGACCCGCATGGACCAATTGCGTGCCAGCGAGTTCAGCCCATCGACCAGGGCACCGCCGGCGACCAACTGGGCCCGGCTACCCAGTCGGTGAGCTCGCCAAATGCCGGCCATCAGGCGCGCTAGCATTACCAGAACGCCAACGGCATACAAGGCGACAATCCATGGCGCGACCTGCAGCCAGACTCCAGAGGATTCTTCCATGGCCGTCATCACGGGTGCCGACGCACCCGTATCGGGAACTGAGGGCAAAACGGCCGTACTGGCTGCCTGCTCAAATTCGTCGACCGTGGGCAACGTTTCAGGAGAAGCCGTTACTACGGGAGGCAGTGTGGGCGAGCCCGTTTCGACGGTACTTTCGCTTCGGGCAACTGCGGTTGGCGCGCCAACCTCCACCAATGCGTAAGTGATCGGTACGGCCGCTATGCCTGCGACGAGCGCCGCCACATGCAAGGCATAACTCTTCTCCACCGATCGACGCCGCCACAGTCGGTCGAGACCCCAAGCAACCAAGACCAACAACGCCACCTGCCACAACGAGTGAAGGAGCGTCATGCAGAGTCGGCCGCTGAAAGCTGGATCCACGAGTGTTGTCCAGTTCATTTCTGTTGTTCCTTTGCCTTGCGGCTGATGAGTCGACGCAGTTCGGCCAGTTCGTCGGCGTCGAGATCGGCCGTTTCGATCAGGTTAAGCACCATATCCGACGGCGAGCCGTCGAAGACCCGGGAAAGCAGGTCACCCATGATTCCGCCCGCCACACTTTCCTTTTTCACCTTGGGCGTGAAGAGAAAAGCTTTTCCTTGCTTCCTCCGCCGTAGATAGCCCTTGCGGACCATGATGTTGAGCATCGTGATCACGGAGCTATGCGTCAGGATGCGTTGCGCCTGCTCTTCGAGACGGGCACGTACCTCACGTACCGGCAGTGGAGAGTCCTTCCATAGAATCTTAAGAATCTCCAGTTCCAACTCCGTTGGGAATTCCGATCCGGGGCGTGCCATGCGTTTCCTCCGTCATGCATCACAGGGACCCTGGCCGCGCAAGGGGAATGCTCGCCAAGTGCCGCTGCGCATTGGCACGAGCGAACGGCATCGCGGCCACAACCTTTTAATTCTTTCAATGATTCTACCGGTTTTGGGCAGGCCGGTCAAGACGACCATCGAAAAAATTAAAAGATTTCTCGGATTGGCCGGGATGGTCGCTGCGACCCTCACTTATCGGCGGTTTCTTCGCTTCGGACTCTTCGAGCCTGGCTGGCGACAGCGCACCACCCTACCCGACGGCGTCTTCGAAGCGGTAGCCGATGTCGCGGATCGTGCGGATATGAGTGGGATGCCGGGGGTCCGGCTCGATCTTGCTGCGCAACGTGGTGATGCAGCGGTCCACGCTCCGGGCGGTAACGATCACGGAACTACCCCAGACGGCGTCCAGGATGTCGTTGCGCGTAAGCGCCCGGCCGCCGCGGCGGACGAAGTACTCCAGCGTGCGGAACTCCTTGGTCGTCAGCGGGACCTCGACGCCGGCCTTGAAGAGCTTGTGTGCGGTCAGATCGAGACGGCAGTCGCCGAATGGATACTCGTCAGACGGCTTCAGCTCGCGGCGCCGCAGAAACGCCTTGGCCCGGGCCAACAGCTCCCGAATCCCGAACGGCTTGGTGACGTAGTCGTCGGCGCCGAGTTCCAGGCCGCGGATGATGTCCTCCTCCTGTCCCTTGGCGGTGAGCATGATGATGGGCATGTCCAACTCGTGCTGGCGAATCGCCCGGCACACTTCGTACCCGTTGACCTTCGGCAGCATGATGTCCAGCAGGACCAGGTCGGGCGGGTCTTTGAGCGCCGCATTGAGTCCCTCTTGGCCGTCGCTGGCGGTCCGGACCCGAAACCCCCGGGCAAGGAAATTGTCCTTCAGGCCGCGGAGCAGCGTGGGATCGTCTTCGATGATCAGTACCGTCGGATCCGTCATGGCAGTGCGATCTCGTGGGGTTGGGGCGTGCGGGTCGTTTTGCCGCGGGGTTAGGCTCCCTCGGTTCGCGATTCGCCGCTCGCGCTGGGAACCGTGACGGTGAACTTGCTGCCGCGCTCGGGACGACTGGTTATACCGACCGTACCGCCGTGTGCGCCGACGATGAACTGCACGATACTGAGCCCCAGGCCCACGCCGCCGGTCTCTCGCGACACCCGGCGATCGACCTGGTAAAACCGCCTGAAGACCTTCTTCGAGGCCGCCCTGGAGAGCCCGATGCCGTTGTCCTCCACCTCCAGGCAGACGTTCCCGTTTTGGGCGTACGCCCGCAGCACAACGTGCTTCTCGTCGGGCGAGTACTTGTAGGCGTTGTCCAGCAGGTTCAGCAGAACGGTGACCATGGCGTCGGCGTCGGCGTCGATCGCCGGCAGGTCCGGTGCGACCTCCACGTCGAGCCGGCACTCGGGGACATGGAACCGCTCGCGGACGACCTCCACGGCGGCGTCGATCACGTCGGCCGCCCGGACTTCGGCAAACTCGAAGGCGTGCTTGTTCCGCTCCATTCGCGAGAACGCCAGGAAGTTGTCGATCAAGCGGCTGAGCCGTTTGTTTTCCCTGGCCATCAGTTCCAGGTACTCCCGTACCCGCTGCTCGTCGAGTCTCGGCTCGTCCAACAGCGTATCGACCAGCAGGCGAATCGACGCCAGCGGGGTCTTCAGCTCGTGGGAGACGGTGGCCACCAGGTCGTTTCTCAATCGGGTCAGCTTCATCTGCCGGCGAAAGGCCCGGGCAATGATCAGGGCGAAGATCGACATCGCGCCGATCACCAGCACGCCGGTCCAAAAGTAGGCCACGATCTGCGTGTCGGAGACGGGTTCGAGGTCTTCGCCGCCTTCGAGAGAACGTGTCAGCCGCCAACCGGGCAGGTATCGTCCGGCCTCGGCCGAATGGAGCACCGCGTCCGTCGAAGGCGCTTCACCGGGAGGCACCGGCTCGACCTTGGCCCCCGACTTCAACTCCCGTTGCGAGATCGCTTTCTGTGACCGCGATAGCACGTTCTCGGTGCGGAAGATGGCATATACGCGTCGGTCGGGTGAGGCGAGTTGCCAAAGGCCGGGCGATTGCGTCAGCCGCACCACGCTGTCCTTCGACGGCCGAGGGTTGGCCTCGCAGAACTCGGCCGCAAGGTCTTCCGCTTCCAGGGTGGGAAACTCGACGGCCTCGGGGAGAAGCTCCTGCAGTCGTCTCATCAGGAAACGGCGCTGTGAGGAGGCCAACAACGGGGCGTCGTAGTCGTTCAGCCGCGTGCTCAACCGCTCCGCAACGCGGTGGAACTTGGGGTCGGCCTGATCCTTGATCAGCTCTAGGGCCCGCAGTTCGGCGGCGGCCACAATCAACCGACCGTCCGGGTCCACCGCCGGGGCGTAACGCGGTTGGCCGAGCGTCTCGGTTAGCATCGCGATCGCCTCCTCGCGACGGTCCGACTTGGCCAGACACCGCGCCTGTGCCGTCAGCGCCCGGGCTGCCAGGTTGGCGTTGAAGGAGTCCTTCTCGGCCGGATCGCCCCAGGCGGCGGCAATCTCCGCATAGGCGGCCGCCGCAGCGGCCAGATCCCGCTGTTGGTGTTCCAGCTTCTCGACGCCGGCCCAGTCGATCTCGCGTTCGGTATGGCTGACCGGGGGACTTCGGGCGGGGGCCGGGTGGACCGGTTGCCCATCGGCGTCGTAACACACGACGCTGTCGGCCAGCTTCTGTGAAACACACCGCCGAAAGGCCGCCGATGCCGCCTCCCCCTCAGGCCAACTCTGCTGGAGTTCCGCGGCCCGGGCGTCCCAATAGTGTTCCAGCCGTTCCTGGGCAACCGTGAAGTCGGCATCGGCAAGCGCCCGACGGACCACCAGACGCCGGTTCTCCACGGCCTCGGTCATGAACCACAACACGCAGACCGTGGGAACCAGCACTACCAGCAACGAGAGCAGCACGGGCCACCACTGGGCGAGGCGGCCCGTGCCGATTCGGGAGCTGCGATACCGTCTGCTCACGGTTATTCCACTTTGTAGGTGTCGATAATCTTGTCGTACTCTCGGCGGAAATCGTCCACTCGGTCTCGGGCGAGGCGTGCCACGAAACGCGAGGCCGTCGACTTACCGATCACGAAGACGTGGTACTTGGCCCTTTTCATGTCACCGTGGTCGAAGGTCGCCACGCAACTGACCGCCGGATGGCCGGCCACCTTTCGCTGTTGCCAACTGTCGGCGACGACCTGAAAATTCTTCAGTGTCTTCTTGGTATCCTCGAGTTCACTCTCTGCCCAGGCACGGACCGATGCCTTCTGCTCGTCATCGAGTTTGTCCAGCGGCTCGACCAGCAGCGCGCTGACGGACTCCGCAGCGGGGTCCGCCAGGATGACCAGTTTGGCGGGCTCTTTCACGGAGACCTTGTCGGGGATGAAATACCAGTCCGCGGGGGCGGATAGCGAGAAGCCCAAGTCCTTGTCGGCGTACTCAACCGTTGCGTCCGGCTCGACCTGCCGGATCGACTGCAACACGCCCATGACTCCGCCCGCCTCGAACTTCACCGCGTAACGGTGAGCGTCGGCGGAGATCCAGAAGGTCTGCTGTACCGGCTTGACCAGCAGCTTGTAGCACTCGAACTTGCCGGCCGGGACCTCGACGGTCTCTTTGGCGGTCACCTCCACGTCGAGTTTCATGGGCCCACTACCGAACGTGGCGCAAATGGGCATCTTGCCCTTGTAGTCGTCCGCCAGCGGCAGCCGCCGGAAGAGTTGCCATCCCTGCTCGTTGTCGTAGTAGACGCCGTCGAGGTCGTACTTCTTGACCTTCTCCTTGCCGTCGTTGCCCTTGGTGCGGATGGTTACCTTCTTGGGCGCGTACTCGGCCGTGACGGTTCCCAGCAGGGAATGCCGGAACTCGCTGCTTAGGGGCCGGAACGTCCGGCGATCGGCCACCACGTGGCTGAAGCCCAGGTTGGGGGCATTGACGGCGATGTTCCGGTTCAGCCCCAAGTGCCAGACCTCGCGCCCGTCGACTTCACCCGATCGGGCCGAGAGGATGAAGGTACCGATATCCAGGCCGCCGCCCATCTTGATCCGCATCTCCAGATGCTCACCGTCGACCCAAGGCACCGGATCGAGCTGCATGTCGCCACTGTCGGCGGGCAGCAACTCCCGGGCCTTTGCCACCAGTTCCTTCTGGTCGGGCGAATCCTTGAACCGGTCGACCAGTTTGCGAAACGCCTCTTCGGCCTCTTTCTTCTTGCCCTGCTTCAATAGACATTTGCCCAGGCGAAGCTGGGCCTGGGACACGAACTTGCGGTTGGCCTCGGCCTGGGAGATGATCTCCTCGTAGATCTCGATCGCCTTGTCGAGATCACCCACCGTCTCTTCGGTGTAGATCCCCTTCTCCAGTAGATCCGACGGCGAGTCGGCAGCCGACGCGGAAACGCACGTCAAAATCGCTGCGCTTACGATTGAAAAAGCGACCTTCTTCAACATGATGGTTCTCCTGTAAATAGAATAGTGTTCCAGTAACGACCGTGAAACCCTTGGACGCTGCTTTCCGCCGTGGATCTGGCTGCGCTCGACCCACCCGACCCGTCGTGCATCAAACCTCCTTTCCAGAAAGGCGCCGGCAAATTCCGGAAATCGTGTCACCCGTTCTGGAGTACATTATCGGGTCGGCATGTTACGGCCGTGTTACGCCCGTGTCCGTTTCGTGTCCTTTTCCAGAGCACTCAAAAGACCCGGGCAGTCCCGGCCTCCATGCCGGGTGTACTTGCCACAGAAGGCTGGGACAACGGTAGCCGTGCGGGTGGCGCTACTGGTCCACGTTATCCAGCATCCAGATGTTGCCGGAAACTTCCATAATGGGCAGCACGAGGCGGTCTTCGCATAGCGACACGTCGAACGAAGAAACATAGGGATAAACCATCTGGCCCGGACTCTCGAAAGTGGTCACCTGAAAGGGTTCATCAATCGGTTTGCCTTCATCCAGATCGAAGCGGATACCCCAGAGGTTCAAGAATCCGCCGCGGGAGGAGATGAAGAAAACGGCCTTGCCGTCGGGTGCCCAGCGGGGCTTGTCGTCCCAGTATTTGCCTTGGGTGATCGGTGTGTGTTCCTCAAAAGCTGGCGATTCTGTGCTGGCAGCCACCACGTGAATAGCAGACGAAGCGGCGCCGACGGCAGGGGTGACCTGCAGACAGATCCACCGTCCGTCGGGAGACATCAGCCCATTATACACCTGATAGTCTGGGTCCCAGGCCACCAGGCGTGCTTCGGTTTCTGCATGAGGAGCCGCGGACAAGGGGAGCATCTCGACCCCACATCGCCCCGGTGTGCCCCGCTTGAAAAACGCCAAGATCGACTTCCCGTCAGCAGACCAACCAGTAACCACACGGGCGGGGCGACTTGGCGAAGTAAGGACCTGTTCGTCTCCGCCGCCTGCGGGCAACAGCGCGATCACGTTTTCGTGCCTAGCAACGTGCCTGCGCCAATAGGCCAAGCGAGCACCATCGGGCGACCAGCGCGGGATAGAGCGCTGAAAGTTGTCGGCGGCCAACAGAGTCTCGTGGCCGTCCTCAAGCGATTTCTCCCAGAGTTCCCACTTGCCGGCGCGTCGGGCGCTGAATACCAGCCTCTTGCCGTCCTGCGACAGGTCATGCCCTCCCCGGGGCTCGAGACCGGCCGCAGTGACCGGCTGGCCTTCTCCCAGGTTTTGCCGCTGGAGAACAGATCGCTGCGGGCGTCAACCTCCTCCGCTCGGGCCTGCTCGGGTGACATATAGACCACCGTACCCACCGCCGTGCCGGGGCTGGTGAGCGACTCTTCGGGCACCGTAGCGGTGGGGGCCGTGGCCTTCGCCGCCTTCGGGCTTGGCCGTCTCTTGGCCGCCAACTTCGCCAGCCCGAAGTCCAGCACTTTGGCCTGGCCGCGGTCCGTAACGAAAATGTTGGACGACTTGACGTCGCGGTGAATGATCCCTTTCCCATGGGCGGCGTCCAGGGCGTCTGCAATCTCGGTCGCCAGCTCCAGCAGTCGGTACGTCTGCAGCGGTTTGCCGGCAAGGTAGTGATTGAGCGTTCGGCCTTCCAGCAGCTCCATCACCAAGAAGGGCTGGCCATCATGCTGGTCAATGTCGTGGATCGTGCAGATGTACGGATGGTTAAGCGCGGAGGCGACACGGGCCTCGCGGCGCAAACGGGCCAGGGCCTCTCGGTCCTCGGCAAGCTCCTCAGGAAGAAACTTCAGGGCCACGTTGCGCTTCAGCCGGGTGTCCTCGGCCTCGTACACCACGCCCATCCCGCCGGCGCCGAGCTCTCGCAAAACGCGATAGTGAGATACTGACTTGTTAATCATTATCCCGAATCCTGTGGCCCCCTACTGGGCTCCCGTGCCAATACAACGACTGGTTGTACACCAATCGCCGCACGATGCCTAGCCTCGAATTGCTCCCACCCGGTCCGGCGGACGACGTGCGACGTAGGGGCATTGGCCGCCTCATCTGATCAAACCTTGGGAATCTCGGACGCCCATCTGGGCTTTCCGGACGGAATCCTCCTGACAGGCCGGTTCCCGGAAAACGTATGAGGATTCTGACACAGGGAACCCCACTTGCGTTCCCCCCGACAGAGTTGGTTCGGCCGATCCCGCGTCCTCCGTCGCCGCAGTCCGAGATTTCGGTCGTTTCTACGTTGACGGTCAGCAGGTCTACGAGAAGATCGATACGGCACAGCCCGCGGCGGTCGACACTCCCGTGCTGATCGGGGTTCGCACAAATCGCCCGGGCCGCGTCCAAGGCTACTTAGACGGCACGATCGAGGACGTGCAGATCTACAGCTATGCGATCACGCCCGATCAAGTCCTAGAGATGGTTCCGCCGCCGCGGCTGGAGAATTGGGTCTGGCAGGAGGACCCCGACGCCGTGCCGGATCTGATCCGCAACCGCGTCTACTACAGGTCTGATGCCACGGTCACCATCGAGTCCTGAACCGCGGGCGGCTGGCATACGCTTACCTTTTTCGTGGCCGACAGCTTCACGGACGGTGAGGCCACCGCCATGCTGATCGACAACCTCACGATGAGCCTCGTTGCCTAACTTCGGCCAATTCATCCACTATGGATCGTGTCGGTCATCGTCGAACCATTTCGTCAGCGGGTAAGCACAATCGTTGAACTGCTTCATGGCGCCCAGCAGTGGCTGCCACGGGTCGTACGCCGCGGTAACGATACCTTTGTTCGAGTTGCGGTTCGACGGATCGGTCGTCCGGTCGCGAGGATCGTTGTCCTTGTACTTGAACCAATGCCAGCCGACGCAGACCTGCGACTCGAGCAGCGCGAGTGTGAAGTTCTGGTAGAACCAGCCACGCTCTTGCTGGGTGGCTACCGTCCAGCCGGCGCCGGTGAGATTCTCCATACCGGAGTCGTCCCCCTTGGCATACCACTCGGTGATGATCAATGGACGGCCGGACCATTCGGTCCACTGTCGCAGCATCTCTTTGCCCGGTGACCATTGGCCGTAGAGGTTGATCGCAACCACGTCGAGGTGCTTACCGGCTGCGCGGAAGACGGCTTCGCTCCGCTTCTCTTTGCTGTAGAAACGCGGGCCAAGGATTAGGTGGTTCGGGTCATACTTGCGAATGGCTCGCTTGCAGATGTCCAAATAGCGATCGACAACATAGCCACGGAACGCCTCACGAAGGCCATCATTGATCCGCGACGGCTCTGCGCCCTGTCGGTTCAGCCAGCGTTGGGCGGCTTGATGTCCCGGGTCGCCCGGTGGGAGCCCGAGATAACGGTCGAGCAGATCGCCCGGAAACGGCAGTTCGTTGTCACAGAAGTAGCCCAGCAGGTAGGGGTCATCCTTCCAGGCTGCCGTCTGCCTGGCGACTTTGTCGGCATGCTTCTCAAACTGGGGATCAAAGACGAAGATGCACCGATTCGGATACCCGAAGTGTCCCGGTTCCTGCACCACGCGGCCTGTCTCCCTGCCGTAGCTCCCCATGAAGTTCAGCCGCGGGGTTTGAACCAGCCTCGGCGTAGCCGTGCGAAGCAACTTGTCATCCGACCAATTGCCCGTACCGTTGAAGCCGTGGTTTCGCAGCAGCGCGGTCGTCTGGTCGCGCCATCTCTCCAGCGAGCCGAACCTCTTCGGCAGCGTCTCACGGTTCGTCGGTGAGTCACCAGCAGACACCGAATTAACGGCAACGTGGAGAAAGCGGTAGCCCTGCGGATCAATTAGCCACCAGCGGCCGCCGATCTTCTTCGGGTAGAAGAAACCTGTTGCATCGTAACGCTCCGTCTTCCAGCCGCCATAGACGTCCAGCGGCTCACGGCGGGAGGCATCAAAATCATCGAGATGGTCGACGATGCGGGTTTGCAGTCGCCGTTTAGGGCCCTCTTTGATCCAGGCCTCGACAACCAACGGCCTTGTCGCATCGGCGGGCCACACGGGCGAGGCCGAATTTGCGAGACCCAGGACAACGGCACTGGCGATCACGATTCGCATGCTAGACGTCGGGGTACGGCGTGCGTTGGCCGTGCGATCCGTTGCCAGAACGCGGCCCTCGAGCGGGCGCCACGCCACTTCTCGAGCTGGCGGCGAAGCTGCCGGCCGGTCTGTTCGGCGGCCAACAGCAGGCTGAGCACGACGAACTGCAACGCCGTACTGTCTCGAAGGATCGTGAGCACGCGTGGAGCACATGGTGTGTAAGTGTACGCGATTGCCCAGCGCATTTCATCCCAAGTTTTTGGCCACCCAGCAGCCCACTCCGTGGAAGGGGCGCATCGTGAATCTCGCCGCCCCTTTCACCGCCGAACTTTTTCCTGCGGACCGGCTGGGTGGCCGATAACTCGCCTAGTAAAAAGGACTTACGTCGATTAGAATGAGTCCCAGTCGCGTTACCTCGTCTGCGGCGGAAAACCAACAAATGGCCCGACAAACCGGGGTTAAGTGTAGATTCCACAACGGTTTGCGTCGATTTGTGTATCACCCGCTTTGGGAGGTCAAGTGCGCACCCCAACTTACGGCGACCGGACGTGCAGCAGCGTCGGCCGAACTTGTTTTGGCACCGGACGTTACCAACCGACATGCTCGACGGCGGTCGACGTAAGCCGGTTTAACCCCAGCTAGCTTCACCCGGCATACCACGTGAATTCACCCGGCATGCGAGGTTAACAAGAACAAATGGGACCGGTCCGAAGCTGGGTAAACTTCAGTGGTCTTTTGGGATGGCTCGCCGTGCCCGAATCGCACCCGGTGCAGTGATTTTTCATGTGTTGGACCGCGGTATCGCGCGGAGGCAGCTTTTCGAGAAGGTCGGCCGTACGGCTCGCCGCAGTGGCAGAAGAAGATCACCAAGCGCCTGGCCCTTGAGTCGAGTTGCCGCTGGGCGGGCCGGCGGTCCAAAACGAAACGTCGTCCGCCATGGATCGATCCGTAAGCTCAAGGGCTGGCGGCAAACTGCCTATTTCGCCAATATCGGACCTGTCCCGTCTTCCGGCCCTGATACGTCAATTCTGCCGGGGTCGCCATCTGGGCGTTCTCGGCGTGGCGATTCGCTTGATGGCGCCCTACTGACGCAGTCCGGGGTGACTCCGCTGAAAGTTTCTCAGCAGCCTTCTGACGATCTTTTTCTTCAGCATCGCCCGCCGCTGTCGGGCCGGGTAGTCGGCGAACTGGGCTTCGTCGGTCGCCACCGGTTGCAGATCGGCCGGCGGGGGATCGAAGCCGGCGTAGAACTGCCGGGCGGCCTGCCAAACGATCAGTCCCAGGTCGGTCACCTGGTAGCGGCACACTCGGGCGGCCTGGCCGTCGTCGTCGTCGGCTTGCCAGTGGACGTGGACGTACGCGGCATGGGTCAGCCGCGTCATCAGTTGCGTAAACGCGGCCGGCGAGCGGCCAGCACGCCACTTCTCGAGTTGGTGGCGAAGTTGCCGGCCGGTCTGTTCGCCGGCCAACAGCAGGCTGAGCACGACGAACTGCAACGCCGTAATCTCGGGCAATCTCGAAGGAACGTGAACACGCGTGGAGCACATGGTGTGTAAGTGTACGCGATTGCCCAGCGCATTTCACCCCAAGTTTTTGGCCACCCCCCGGTCCACTCCGTGGACTGGCCAGACACAACTTACGTGCTAGAAAGGGATTGCGCCGTCTGCGTTGGCAATCGAACGTGTTTTTGCAGCCGAGCAAGCGGCCATGAGATGGGCCAACAGAAGGAACCACCCCGGTAGGGGGCGGCTTGCGCATCTACATCCTCGCTTTGACCGGCTGGCCGAATTGCAGATCGCCAGCAATCCGCGTATGATGGGCTCCGATTCATATCTCTTACAGTTATCAGCGGATGGTTCAAGCTGCGGCGAAATGAGGCCTGTCATGAACGAGAGAATTCGGCATTTATCTGTGGCGGTGCTTTGGCTTGTTGTTCTTCTGCTGACAACTCAGATTGTCTCTTCGGCGGACGACAACCGTCATACTCCATCCGAACCACCGGTCCGCTCTCGCGAGCAGATTGAGGCCGATTGGCTACGCCAGGACTTGGTTCGCAAATTGCCGCCAGGACGCAGCGACGCTCCAGCAGTCACACCGGATGAAGATGCGTGTGGGGCTTGCGATGGTGTACGTGATGGAACGTACGGATTTCACACGGCGAGCCAGATAAACCCTTGGTGGCAGATCGACTTGCTCAAGAGCATGCCCCTGGCAAAAGTGTTGATTTACAACCGAGGTGACGGCTCGCAGCAGCGAGCGCTGCGGCTAAGCGTGCTTCTTTCCGACGACGGGAAGACGTGGAAGCGAGTCTATCAGCACGACGGCACGCCCTTTCTTGGTCACAGCGACAATCGGCCACTATCGGTTGCACTTGACGGCGCAAAGTCCCGATTCATGCGAATTCAACTACCCGGCGAGACCTTCCTTCACTTGGAGGAAGTGGAGATCTATCAGCCTGGTGGACGTCGAAACATTGCGCTGCGCAAACCGGCCACGCAGAGCAGTGCAAGCCAGTGGTCGACTCAGAGCATGATCCCACAACCGGGAAGCAGACCGAGCGAGGCGCACGTACCGGCCCCGGCATACCCAATCGGTGACGTCGTTCGACAAGGCATGCTGCTCGCTCAGAATATGGATAAGCTCGGCCTGCGCGTGGATGACAAGTTGCGAACATTGCGCGAGATCCTTCAGAAGGCCGGTACGCAGCCGCAAGAATTTCCACCTGAGGTCCAGCGAGAACTGTATCTACGAGCGCGTTGGGCGGTCCGAAAGACGGCCCTTGCCAACCCGCTCTTGAACTTCGATGATCTGTTGTTGGTGAAACGCACGCCGGCACGCTTCGCCACGTCGCGGACTTCGCGGACATACACTCACATGTGCGATCAATACTACGGCTGGTTCTCTCGGCCCGGCGGCGGACTGTATGTGCTGAAGGATTTCAAGAGCGACCAGCCCGAGTTACATTGTCTCACCGAGAACTTCCCGCCGGGCAACATCATTCGACCAGAGCTGTCGTATGACGGCAGCAGAGTGCTGTTTGCCTACTGCAAGTACTACGCACACGTTCATGGGATCCTCGACAAGCTGGATAAATCGAAAATCCCCGAGGACGCCTTTTATCATCTCTATGAGATGCATCTCGACGGTTCCCGACTGCGGCGTCTCACTCGAGGCAAGTACGACGATTTCGACGGCCGGTATCTTCCCAACGGCGAGATCGTGTTTCTCTCCACGCGCCGAGGACAGCACATCCAGTGCGGAAGCGAGAGCGCGAAGGCGACGCGAGATGCCGAACTGGGCGACTGCTACGTGCGTTGCGGCGGCGGACCGTATCGGCCCGTTGCGGTCTACACACTTCATGTGATGGACGGTAATGGCGGGAACTTCCGTGCAATCTCGCCCTTCGAAATGTTCGAGTGGACGCCGAGTGTGGCACCCGACGGTCGAATCCTGTACACGCGTTGGGATTACATTGACCGCAACAACATGCCGTACATGAGCCTATGGTCCACGCTGCCCGACGGCACGGGCGCCCACGCCATTTTTGGCAACTATACGACCAACCCACATTGTATGTTCGAGCCCCGTGCGATCCCCGGCTCGGACAAGATCATCTTCACGGCTTCGGCACACCACGGCAATACGGCGGGCAGTCTTGTCCTCTTGGACTTGCACAAAGGGTTTGATGGCCAGCGGCCGATGACGCGGCTCACGCCTGAAGTACCGTTTCCCGAGACTGAAGCCTGGCCGAGCACATACTTTGCCAACCCGTTCCCACTATCCGAGGATCATTACCTGGTCACGTGGAGTGACAAACCGCTCACCAACCCGGGCGATCCAGCCGGGACTGCCGCCATGGGGATCTACCTGTTTGACGCCTTTGGCAACCTCAACCTGATCTACCGCGACCCCACGATTTCGTCGATGTATCCGATTCCTATTCGATCCCGTCCGAAACCGCAGCAGCTTCCCGAACTGACGAACTGGTCAGGCCCGCAGGAAGGTGAAGTCGTCTTGTTGGACGTGTATCAAGGACTGGAGTCAATTCCGCGAGGTACCATCCAGAGGCTCCGTCTGGTAGGCGTTCCGGCGAAGACCCATCCGACAATGAACTTTCCAAAGATGGGACTCACTCGTGACGATCCGGGGAAGTTTGTCATGGGAACCGTTGCGGTTGACGAAGACGGCTCGGCTCGTTTTCGCGTTCCGTCCGGGGTGATCTTCTTTCTGCAGGCGTTGGACGAGCGCGGCATGGCAGTGCAAACGATGCGAAGCGCGACCTATCTGCAACCCGGTCAAAAACAAACCTGCATCGGCTGCCATGAGCCACGCAATAGTGCGCCACCGAATCTTGCTGCTACGGCGTTGCTCCGCGAACCTTCCAGGATCACCCCCGGCCCGGGCGGCTCATGGCCGCTTGATTTCCAGACGTTGGTGCAGCCGGTCATGGAAACTCGGTGCGCCGCATGCCATCAACCCGGGGCAGATGGCGCCAAGTTCGATCTTTCGCCCGAAAAATCCTACGATTCTCTGGTGAACTATGGCCAGCCAAGCTTAAAGACACATGTGATGACCCGGTATCGCCAAGGTTCCTCGACGGTCGGGGCCTGCGCCGCACGGATGAACCCGCTGGTGAAACTCATTGACGAAGGGCACTATGATGTCCGGCTCACGCCCGACGAGTGGGAGCGACTTGTCACATGGATGGACACGTACGGGCAACGGAGAGGATCGTTTGGCGAGGACCAAGAGAACCGCCTTCGCGATCTACGCCAAGGGATGACCGATACACTGACTTCCACCCCAGAGTAGATCCGCGGCCCAACGTCAAATGGACCAGGCGGGACCGGCCAGATTCGGGTCGGCAGTGCGTGATCAACCCAAGGTTTGCTGAAATACTTGGTTTCACCGTCCACGTCAGTCCGCGGTGGCCGGTCACAGGCCTGGAAGAGAAGAACGGCGGATGCTCCAAGCGGCGACTTCATAGGGAGACGAAATGTCCATCATTACAGGCAACCACCGCTCGAGCAGGCGAGGAACGCAACGGTTACGAAACGTCCACATCGCGGTTGCCATTCTGGTCTCATTCTTGTGCCTTAACCGGGCACCCGCGGCGGAAAGCAGGCCCGACAAGAGACCCATGTTGCAGGTGCCACTGACGGATTCCAAGCCCGTCGTGGATGGAAAGCTTGAGGAGCCGTGCTGGAAGAATGCGGCGGAAACAGGTCCGCTCACGGTCACGGGAGGAAAGCCCGCGAAGTCAACCACGGAGGCGTTCATCTTGCGCAACGCCGACCATCTCTATGTCGGTGTAAGCTGTGCGGGGAAGGATGCAGCGCAGGGAGTGGACCAAGGGCACGCATCTTCACTCACCGCCGGGGGAATTGCCACGTATGCGAAAGGTGAAGCCGACAAGCTGCTGGCGGCCCACTGGGCGGGCAAGCCCGGCGAGCCCTCGAAGGAAGTGGAATTCGTCGAGTTGTTGATCGACTCCAACGGTGATCGGAATTCCTACTACCTGATCCGGATCACCCCGGAGGACGGTGGCAAACTGGCCTGTTCCTACAATGAACATACGCCCCCCTGGCGCGACCCGACGTGGCAACCGCAATTCAAGGCGGCCGTGGCAGAGGGCACCGGTGCGTGGTCCGTCGAGTTGGCTCTTCCGTTTGAGATCTTCAACAAGAACAAGACGCTCGCCTCAAAGATCGGGCTGAACATCCGCCGGGCCGGCATGCCCGACAGCGAGACTCACTGCTGGCGGGGCACGCCCTCGAATCTCGACGAGTGGGGAATATTGGCGGGCATCCCGGCGCGGAAGAGTCTCCCGCAGCCCGACTATGCGAGCCCCCACAGCCACTACCGCGTCCCACCTAAGGCGAGGAGATCCGCTCTTGCCGAAGAGGAGCAGCGGACGATACGGCTTGGACCCGGTTCCACTCACGCCGGCACGACGGGCCAGGTGAAGCTGGAACTGGAGGGGTTCCTGCTCCAGGGCGATCCTCATGCGCGGGGCATCATCTGGGATCTTGCCGTCGACCGGCGGACGGGGGAGCTTTACGTGCTCTCCGATCCGAGGCCGGTTCGCGAGGCACCCGAGTTGCGGGTCTTCGATCGCCAAGGCGACTACTTGCGGACGATCATGCCGCTGAACCCAACCTTGCCCCGTTCGAGCGTGCGGGACCTCTGCCGAACGACGGCCCGGGAAGGGGAAACGGAGTTGGTGATCCCCAAAATGTACGAGACACTCTGCGGTTCGCTCTCGATGTACGGCGCCTGGTGGAACCTGCCTCAGAAAATCGCGCTGGCGCCGGACGGCGACCTGATCATGTCGAACATCTACCGCGGCGTATTATGGCGGATGAGGCCGGACGGAAGCTTGCCCCCGGAGGGATGGACTTCGGTTTACAATCCAGGTCGAAACGAGCCGTTCGAAAGCACCGACTGGACCCAGGGCGTCTTGCTGGCTCAGGATTTGAAGAACTACATGCCTTTTCACTCACTCCGTTACCCTTATTTCTGTTTTGGCCCGGACGGCGTTCTCTACATATCGGCGGGCCAGAGCGCGCTTACCACGAAGCGCTACGGCTTCTATTGGGAAGTCAGCGCACAACAGACAAACTATCACTGGGACGTGAGCCCGGAAGAGGACCGGGGGGCCCATGTCTGGAAGTGCCGAATGCAACCGGGCGCGACGGTCGACAAGCTCGACTCTTTCGGCGGCTTCGCCGAACCGAGCGGGCTGGTCCTCGACGGAAGTCATCTGATCGTGGCCGATTCCGGGAACAACCGCCTGCAGGTACTCGGAGAAGACGGCCGCCCGAGCGCAACGATAACGCACTATGAGCACCGAGGAGAGAAGCACCCGATATACGACCCAACCGCTTTGGCGATCGATGCCCAAAGGAGCCTCTATGTGCTCGTGGGGTCGGACAAAAGACCAAAGGACCAACGTGCCGAACGCAATTTGGGGTTATTGAAGCGGGACGTGAACGCCGCGGCGGGGAAACCTCCGGAGGCCCCCAGGAAACTGATCAAGCTCAAGAGCTGGAAAGAGCCCCAGCTTATCGCGGTCTCCGGGCCCTTGCATCCGGACGTACTGCAAGTCGCCGTGGACGCCGGAGTATCCCCGCCGTTGGTGTGGGTAGCCAACGGCACCGGCCCGGGGAGTCTCGTGCAACTGGCGGGCGACGACCTTTCGGTGAAGAAGCAGTGGGTGGACGACGGCCGGGCGCTCTCCTGTCCGAGGCAGAGCGGCGACCAGCCAATTCTCAACATCGACCCGGAAACGGGCCACCTCTACGTCGAAGACGACTCGAACCACCGCCTCAAGCAGTACGGGACGGTTTACCGGATCGACCAGGATGGCAGCGTGCTCCAGAAGTGGCCACCCCAATTCTTCGACGCCGGAGGTTTGAAGGCGACCTCTCCCTGGTTCACGTTGAATCACGATCGCCATTTCCGTTATCCGGATGAGCCGCTGTTTGTCGACTCGATATTCGGAAAAGACGGCCGGGTTTACCGCTGGAAACTGGGGAAAGCCGGGGTGGAGTTGCTCCGCTTCGACCGCGAGGGGAAACCGATTCCTTTTGAGGCCACGGGGACGAATGCCTTGTTCGTCGATCACGCCATGCAAGTAAACTTCTGGCACGACGTCTATCACGGCATGGACGTTGACTCCCGCGGCAACATCTACTACGTGGCCAAAGTGGACGTCGATCCGAAATCGCGGCCCGTGAGTGCGTACGCCGCCTTGAACCGCCAGATCAACGTCTACGACGTGGACGGGAACCTGCAAAAGCGGGGGCTCCTGGCTTTGGAGTGCGTGCGCGGCCTGCAGGTCGACCAAGAAGGCAACTTGTACGCCCTTCACCGTCCCGCCGAGAGGCCGCGGCAATCCTATCTTGCCCTGTCAAAGTTTTCGCCTTCCGGAGGAGAACTGCTCTGGACCCGGCCCTGGGAGGGATACATTGGACAGGCCGAAGTGCTCTTTCCGCCTTGCCATTGCATTGCATCGAGACAGCACCAAACGCTGGACGACAAAGGCTATCTTTACGCCGCCGGCAAGTACAGCGTCCAAGTGATCGACTGCGAGACGGGAGACCTGGTCGGTGAATTCGGAAGCTACGGCAACATGGATTGCCAGGGCAAAGGAAGCAAGTATCCGCACCCCGAGCTTCCTTTCGGAACGATATCCGCACTGTCCGTTTGGAAGGACCGGCTGTTTGTCGTCGACGTACTGAATCGACGCATCGCCAAGTGTCGTATTGTTTATGGACAAGCGGAGAAGAAAGGGCCCTGATCGCAACCTCGCCAAGAGCTTGCAGGGCTGGCTGGCTACGAGGAGTGATCGCTTGCTACGAAAGCACGCTCTGACGACGGTCTTCCGATTTACTCATGCCTTTCTTCGGGCATGCCGAAAAACCACCGACTTCTCGACACACCCGCCAGATAGCGGCCAATCTGGCTTGGCTCATCCACGCCATTGCCATGTGTGCCGGGGCTGCTCGCGGAGGGGATTTGATGCGCCGAGGTGCTTGACCGCGTTGCAGGGTTCAGTCCCACCAACTCTCGCCTTCGGCCAGGTGGGCCCGCACAACGTCGGGGTCCAGATCGATCGCAAGTCCTGGCTTGTCGGTCAGCCAAATGTATCCGTCTCGGATGGGCGGCTGGTCAGCTAAAACGATCTCGTCCATCCAATCCCCTTTGCCGATCACTGTCTCACAAACGAGGTAGTCGCGGATCGAAGCCGCCCATTGAGCCGTCGCCAGCGTACAAACCAGGCTTCCCGTGTTATGGTTGGCCATGGGGATCCCCCACACCTCGGCCATGTCGGCGATACGTTTCGCCTCTAGCAATCCGCCCGTGTTTCGCAGATCGGGATGGAGTACGTCGCAGGCGGAATTGACGATAAAGTCCTTGAAGCCCTGCCGCCGCGAAAGGTTCTCGCCTGTGCAGATGGGGACGGTGGAACTCTCCGTCAGTCGCTTCCAGCTCTGCGAGTAATCGACCAGCAAGGGATCCTCCAGCCACAGCGGATTGATCCCAGCGACGGACTGGGCAATCTGGATCGCCGTCCGCACGTCGTATTCCCAGTGACAATGGACCATGATGTCGTGATCCTCGCCGATCGCCTCGCGGCAGTTCTCGAAGCCCTGCCGAATCTGTGACAACTCGCGCACGGTCAACACGCGATTCGCCCGGTCGCGAGCCTTGTCGTTGGCAGGGTTTGTGCGCGGAAACCCGAACTTGTGTGCGGTAAACCCGCTTCGGTTCGATCGAACCCGTTCTGCCCACTCCCGGCACGAGGCCTTGTCCAGGATATTGCGGGGGGAAGCGTGGTCGTACATCCGCACTTTGCGGCGAAACTTCCCGCCCAGCAGCGTGGCCGTCGGTACGTTGAGGACCTTGCCCGCCAGGTCCCACAGAGCCATCTCGATCCCGCTGACTGCCCGCATCAGCGAATGCGCGGATCCATCGGTCCGCCATTTCAGCGTGGTGTAGAGAACGTCGATTTCGAGCGGGTCCTTGCCGATGAAGTGCTCTCGCAGCGCCAGCACCTGCTCTTTCACACCGACTCCCGGACTGCCGTACGCCTCACCGATGCCAAAAAGTCCCGCGTCGCTTTCCACCTTCACGAGTGTGTATGTCCGTGGCCCCTGAAGCATCATCACCTTGATGTCGCGGATCTTGACGCGCCGTTTCTCGGTGGCTGCCATGGCGTGGTAGTGTGCCAGAAGCGATGTGCCAGCCAGACCGGCGCACGTTTTCAGAAAACTCCGCCGATTCACGAAGGGATCCATCTTTTTGCTCCTGTACGTTTCAAGCGAACGATGCTGCCAAAGTCGAGCAACTCGAGGAAGATATTCTAGCAACGGCCGCACACGGTTGGCGAGTACCCTCGCTCGCGGTTGCGGGATCTGGCGGCCGCGCCGGCTCTATTGGGGGGAAAGGTAGTTGGGCCTGCCAGGCTCTGTTTGAAAACTGGTAGCTGCACTCGCCAGAGTGCGGAAATCCCCGCGTTCTGGCGAACGCAGCTACGGTGGATTGGGGTTCTAAAACAGACCCTAGTGTCCGAATCTCCATGCCCTCTCTTGGACTTGGACCTGGCCGGATAGTTGACTGGGCCGGGCCCAAAGATTCGGTAGTGTCTTAAGACTGTGTTGCTGAGGCCAGGGATGAGGAATCGCCTATGGAGTCTGCGTACTACCGCTAGACGATTCGGGGGCATTCTTTTTTGGGATCACCGTTCGCAATCCATCGATATGCTCATGCAAATCATCTCGAATGATAGCCCACATCGGATCGAGGATGAAATCGATTCCCTCGCGGCGTGCCAGCTTGGCTGCGGGCACAAAGTCGCTGTCGCCTGCAACGAGAATGATCTGGTCTGCTTGCCCCTTGAACGCCATCGAGGCGATATCTAGGCCGATACGCATATCGACGCCCTTTTGTCGCACATCATATTTCACGTCAGTCTCAGTCAAATCACTGACGGCAATCTTGTTGGCCAATAGTTCCTTGAGTTTATCGGAACGAAGCTCCCAAGAACCGTGCCGCTCACTTAGATAACCAAGGCGGAGAGCCATTTTGCGAAGTTTTCGCAATTCCTCATGGAACGTGAGGCGCCAGAGCGCAGTGGATGTTCGTGAAAAGTCAATTGCTCTCTTTGTGATCGGATTGTGGACCTTCTTGGATAGAGGCGGACAATCGTAGAAGAAGATCCGGTACAGTTTTCGCCGATGCTTCTCTTGCTCAAGATGTTTGCGACACATCCAATGCAGGCTGCCAGCAACACTCTTGGGTGTGTTGTTTCCTCGCAAGTAACGGTATCGCCTCAAAAAGAAGTCGCCGTCGACAAGAATTGCAGTTGGCATGGCGGGCTCCTCAAGAAATGGAAAATCCCCCGGTCTCGGCATGCCCCACCATGCGGTAGGGGGCGCGTACTGCCGGGGGATTGTTTTTCAGCATCCTGACTTCTAATGTAATCGTACATTACGCTCAGCATCATGACAAGACCAGGAGGACTAGGAATCGGCCGCGATATCGCTGCTTGGTGCCTCAAGAAGAGGCGGGTCAGGATCAACTATGCGAGCCCCGTTCGGATCGGGCCCAACTAAGGCTTTTTCAAAGGTATCCAGCGTCGCTTTCAGTTGTTCGAAGTCGTCTTTCCTCATCGGAAACGGCACACGCAGCACCGCGATACCACCGCTGATTAGCGGCACAGGGAAGTCTCGCATCCCCCCCGTTGGAGCCGCTGCCCTGATGGTTTCGGCACTGGCAAGAGTACGTGCAAGATTGTCCATCCCGGAACCTCCGATATGATTGTCCTCAGCCCCGTCTTCTGGGTCAATTATATCGGTCTGGGCAAGGCCAGAGAAGGCCATTGTGGCTTTGAATTGCGCGATAAACTTCTCGACATACTTCGGGTTAAAATCTCGTTCGCGCTCCAGATATCGGCGGATTTCCCCATCCGGGGGCAGGTTGGCTCCCCATTTCTCCCAGAGTTCCGAATGCAGCCTGGGCTTCAGCGCGGCCGTTTCCAGGGCTCGACGCCTTTCGTTTGTGCTTCCGTCGGGGTCAACCAAAATGTCCAAGGCCAACTCCGAAAGCCGAAGCATCCGGTCCTTGGTGCCGTTCTCTTCGATCAGAAGCCCAAAGTACTTCACGGCTGCAATGTGGGGACTCGCGGTGTTGCGATTGCTGTAGCCCCACTCCTGAGCAACCACATCCGCACCCAGATGATTCTTGGCTGCGGGATAGACCTTTTGTGCCAAAGTGACCGCAGCTCGCAAGTCAATTGCCGGATACCCCGGACTTCGATGTTTCTTTGTGGCCACAGTACCACCTCCTTTCTTTCCCTAAGTATAGTATGTATGGACACGCAAGGCAATAGGAAATTCAACACCTTTCCGAAATATATGGTTCTCCCTATTGCCACTGGGCCACAAGGATGGTACAATAGGGACATACAGCACGCCATAGCAAAGGAGAGCGTCGTGAGAAGAGAAGCAAGCCCCGGCAAAGTGGTTGCCGTTTGTCGGGGCGAAGACCACCAGTCCCAGCGGGCGGGGGCAGCTAAACACCCAAGCCCGCTGGGGCGAGGCGACCACTTTTTCGATACGGAAGGCAGCCCGCATCTTGGGTGGTGCGGCGGACTTATAATCCGCCTGAGGGGCCGGATTACTCCGGACGGGTTCGACTCCCCTGCCTTCCGTCTTTCATTGAAAACCCCGGGACTGGTGGTACAGCTCCGGGGCAATCACTTCCCAGGCGGGTTCGCCCAGAATGTGACCTCACAACACCATTCTAGCGAATTCCGCCGCAAAAGTAAAGGGATTCGCTATGATCTCCCTCCCCTGCCAACACACAGACAGGAAGCGTCACGGCCGTGACCGCCACGGCAATCAGCGGTTCCGCTGCAAGACGTGCGGCAAGACCTGGGTTATGGAGCGGCGGGTTCTCGGCAACCTGCGAATCCCCCTAGATCGGGCCGTGCTCTGCCTGCGAATGCTGGTCGAGGGCAATTCGATCCGATCCGTCGAGCGAATCACCGGGACCAACAGAAACACGATCGTCGATCTGGTCACGTTCGTTGGCGAGCGGTGCGGATGGTTCCTGGAAGATGCCATCCGTAAGGTGCCCGTCGAAGAGGTCCAAGCTGACGAAATCTGGGGCTTCGTGGGCTGCAAGAAGAAGACCGCAGAGAAAAAGGGCTACGGCGAAGAGTTCGGCGATGCCTACTGCTTCACCGCGATCGAGCGGCATACCAAGCTCCTTCTCGCCTGGCATCTGGGCAAGCGGACCGGGAATGATACCGAGCGGTTCGCCCGGAAGCTGAGGAACGCTACGCCTGGCCGGTTCCAACTCACAACGGACGGCTTCATGCCGTATCGGGGCGCAATGCCCCGCGCCCTGGGAGGCCGGATCGACTTTGCCCAGCTCGTCAAGATATTCGCCCCCGTCAAGGGCAATGCGGCTGCCGTCCGGTACTCGCCGGGCAATATAACGGGCATCGAGAAGCGGACGGTTGCCGGCAGGCCCGTTGATGAGCGGATTTGCACAAGCCATGCCGAGCGGCACAATCTGACGATCAGGATGCAGGTACGCCGAATGACGCGGTTGACCAACGCATTCAGTAAGAAGTGGGAGAACCACGAAGCGGCCCTCGGGCTGTTCTTCGCGTTCTACAACTTCTGCCGGGTTCACGGTACACTGAAGACCACCCCCGCCGTGGCTGCCGGGCTGACCGATCACACCTGGACGATCGAAGAACTGCTGAGGGACCTAGCAACACGTTATTAAGACACTACCAAAGATTCCAATTCTGAATGTCTCTACCGCCATACGAAAAACCTGAAGCGGAGGAAGAATCATGGCCGCGGAACTTACCCGGCGGGGCTTCGCCAAAGCGGGCCTTGCCACGACGCTCGGTCTGGCTGCCGGCGCGACAGAGAAGCCGTCCGAAGCTTCCGCCTCGGCGGATAGAACGTCTTCCTTAGGAAATAGGGCCTCAGCAGAACGAAAAGGAAGGAAAGAAACCATGACCGGAGCCGATCTGGTGGTGCGACAGCTCAAGGCGCAAGGCGTACCGTTCGTCTCGACGTTGTGCGGCAACGGCCTGGACCCTTTTTACGTCGCCTGCCAACGGCACGGATTGCGGCTGGTCGATGTGCGCAATGAACAGGCTGCCGGCTACATGGCCGATGTGGTGGGCCGTTTGACGCGCCGCGTGGGGGTTTGCTCCGCCTCCAGCGGCGTGGCCCACGTCAACGCACTAACCGGCTTGACCAACGCCTACTTTGACGGATCGCCGGTGCTGCTGCTGACCGGGGCCAGCGAAAGCCGCACGGCGGGCATGGGGAACTTCCAGGATCTGGACCACGTGGCCATGGCCCGACCCGTGTGTAAGCTGGCCAAGCGTGTGGACCGGCCCCAGCGGATCGCCCTGGCGGTCCATGAAGCCGTGGCGACCGCTCAAAGCGGCCGGCCGGGACCTGTGCACTTGTGCATTCCGGGCGACGTGCTGCGGGCATCCGTCGACGAGGCTGACGTGAGGCGCTGGCTCGTCGAAGCAGAGAACGGTCAGGCGGCCGGCGGAGCCGCGGCCACGGTCAGTGCCGCAACACCGCCCTCTGCCGCCGACTCCGATCTGGTTCGCGAGGCCGTGGAGGTGCTGGCCCGCTCCCGGCGCCCGTTACTCATAGCAGGCAGCGGAGTGTTCTATGCCGACGCGGAAAAGTCCCTGCAACGCCTGGCCGCCGCCGTCGGCACGCCGGTCGTCACGCCTATCTGGGATCGGGGTTCCGTGAGCCGGCCGATGCCCGAGTTCCTCGGTGTGATCGGCGCTGCCAGCGGCGGTCCCGCGTTGCTCGCCGACTCGGACGTCATCGTGT
>SDBV01003258.1_pt1 | contig 24089 bp, 23 predicted proteins | sample 2277081 | NCBI WGS metagenome assembly SDBV01 (sample SAMN10402039, study PRJNA504765) | marine sediment metagenome | isolation source: marine sediment core GS10_PC15, 223 cmbsf | place: Arctic Ocean: Southern Knipovich Ridge | collected 2010 | reverse complement strand
CATAACTTGTTCTATCTGAGAAATATCAGCATTGATTATTGCAGGTTCACTTAAGTAAGTTGTAGTAATTATTATTGATTTATCAAACGAATTATTACAGATTACAACAACATCCTCTATAGATTTATTTAAATCAATATTTTTAAATTCTAATGGTTTTTCTCTAGAAATTGTTAATAGCTGAGCCACAATACTGGCAGCTCTTTCTCCGGATTTATCAATTATATCAACATATTTTTTAATTTTAGAAAAATCATTATTTTCTAAGTCTGATTTTATAATAGAAACAGAAGTGTTTATACCAACAAGAATGTTATTAAAGTCATGAGCCAGACCCCCTGCGAGCATGCCTATGCTTTCCATTTTTTGATTCTGTAATAATTGTTTTTGTAATTTTTCCAGGTTTGTTATATCATCCAATCTTATAACAGTACCTTCAATTCCATTAGCTACAAGAGGATAGAGTGAAACATTAAAATATTTAGAATCAATCGATTTTATTATTTCTTTGTGTAAGAAAACAGGGTTTTTATTTTTTTTAATTTTTTCTATTATGGATTTATATTTAAAAAAATCCATGCCGATCTCAGAAAAATGTTTTCCTATTACATATTCAGTTTTTGTGTCCAATAATTCATTCGCAGCTTTATTCCAATGAGTAATTATTCCATTATTATCTACAGAAAACAAAATGGAAGGCATGGATTCAATAATATTATTTAAGAATAATTGTGCTTTAACGAGCTCTTTTTTTATTTTATTTTGTTCTAAAATATTATCTCTTATTCTAAGGCGCATATCGTTTATTGATTTCACGACCTTATCCAATTCATCGTTTTTAGAAAATATTCCTTTTTTCCGAATTAAAACTAAATCTTCATCCAGAGAATATAGATCTATTTTTTGAGTATATACAGCCATAGTGCTTAAATGCTTTGAAAACATGTTTTGAATAATTAGAAAAATACAAAATGAAATTATAAAAATATAAATTATATTAAGAAACATAATAAAAACAATTTTCTTTCCAATCCTAATTAATATATCCTTATAACTAGCAGATACTTAAAATTCTCCGATGTTAAAAATGTGTTCTTCACTAAGCTTATATTCAAGTGGAAATTTCATAACAAGATCTGCTTTAATATCTGAATCCCCAAGAGCATATATGAAATCATTTTCTCCCCGCTGCTCAATTATTTTGATATATACAATATCCTTTAATTTTAATGCAGCATCTAATAGTAGCTCTATTTGTTCTTTATCTACTTTATAAACACTTGTAGAAATAGAAGGCAAATAACTATCATTAATAAATTGAATATTTTTATCGATTACATCAATATCATTTCGATAATCCATATAAACCTGGAATCTCGTAATAATTATTGCCAATACGAAACTTATAATTATTACATAAAATAGTAATCTATAGCTTAGCTGGTTTTTATTAATTTGTAATTTAAGTTTTGATATAATTCCCATTTTATTTTGTCTTTCTAATTTTCATTTTCGCTATTTATTATATTATTTACAATCTGATTATAAGAACCATCTTCTTTCATTGCTTTTAATATATCTTTAAATTCTTCTACGAGTTCTATATTTTTTACATGAAAATAAGGATAAAGCAATACTTCACTTATAGTCCCGGCATCCAGTATATTTTTATCTTTAAATTCATCACTTTTTAATATTTGATCTATTTGATCATAAGAATCAATAAAAAAATCTATCCTTTCTGCCTCTAACATATGGATAAGTTGTTCTGAATCATTGCCTATTATAACATTCTCTTCATTAACAAAATTATATATGTTATTTTCTATTTCTTTCATTCCCCGCTTAATACCAACCATATATTCCTGGTTTTTAAGACTTTCCCATCCATCTATTTTAATTTCATCATTTAACGAATAAACGGACATTATAGCTTTATATATTACCTCTTCAACTCGAATTAGATTAGGATATTCATTATCAATATTAAAATTATAATTTCTTGATGCTGTGCCATCATAATCTCCAGTATTTGCATCTATTGCTGCGCGCTTTGATGTACTGTAATAACAGGAAAATGAATATCCCATCCGATCAAATGCTTCTGTATAAATTTTATATAATATTCTATAAATTCTTGATGATTCCGGTGAACCAGATGTAAATAGCATTACTCTTCTTTCGATTGGATCAGTAATTGCTATATCTTCAGAATCGATTTTTTTATTATAACACGCATTTAACAAAAAGAAAAAACAAAGAAGTAATATCGTATATTTCTTAATCATCTTACTTTACCTCCCAATTTATCATACACTTCATCTTGTAATTTATAAAACGTACCATCATTTTTCATTTCTTTCAAAACACTATCTAATCTGGTACCAAGTTCTTCATAATTAATATTTATATATGTATAGAGCTTAAGTTCATCTAAGACAACAATATTTTCTACTTTTTCAAAGCCAGGTTCATCTTTATAAAAATTAAATTTTGACTCACTGTCTATATAAATATCAACCCTGCCGGTAGATAATAGAATGGGAATATTTTTCATAACAGTAATTTTTAGATATGTACTTCATCCATATATCTTGCTAACATTGTTTCGAAATATTTTATTCCCCGTCTTATAGCAACTATATAATCCTTGTTTTTTAAACTTTCCCAGCTATTTATTTGTATATCTGAGCGAATAGAAAATGAAGATATAGTTATACTGCATATACTTTCGTTTAGTCTTATAAGGTTAGGATACTCTCCTATTTCGGATAATTGATAAACCCGTGCAGCATCTCCATGATAATTTCCTGAATTAGCATCTACCAATGCTCGTTCTGCAGGCAGGGAAAGTAATTCGAATTCATATCCCATTCTTTTAAATGCTTCTGTATAAACAGAAAGAATTAAGTCGTACATCAGTTCACCTTTTTCAGCACCAGTGGTGAAAATCATTTTATTTTCCGGTAAAATGTTAGAAGATATTTCATTATTAGAAAATGATTGGTTCTTGCGATTGCACCCGAAGCCAAATAGTAAAATAAGAAAGTATAAAGGGATTAGACGCTTCAAATAAACACTCCCAAAAAATCATGAAACTTTTGAACGATTTACTATAGTGAATTATAATTTAATATAACTCCTAAGTCAAATATTTTTATATTTCATGTTGAATTGTAATTAAATATATTGGTATGGTTTAGGTGCTTACGAAAGTTTATTCTGCCAGCCGAAATACCTCGCAGTTCTACTGCGGGGATGGAGGCTATGAACTAGTGCGGCATTGCCGCAGCCTTACAAAACGAAGATACCCCGGAGCTCTGCTCCGAGGTTCTTCATTTAAAATATATTAATAATGAAACTATATAGACTATATCATGTAGATTCTCATATACTAAAATACAAAGGATAAGCTATGTTTGAAGGAATATTAATCGAAGGCCTTATTTATGGAATTATGGTCCTTGGTGTGTTTATTACATTTAGAATACTCGATTTTCCGGATTTAACAGTGGATGGTTCATTTCCACTTGGGGCTGTAATAACCGGAAGCCTAATAATAGCAGGAGTAGAAATATGGGTTGCTTTAATAATTTCGTTTATAGGTGGAGCTCTTGCAGGATGTGTAACTGCTCTTATACATAATAAACTTAAAATACCGAATCTGCTTGCAGGTATACTAACAATGACTATGCTTTATTCAATCAATATAAGAATCCTTCAGAACAGAGCGAATCTTTCATTATTAAAATATGATACTCTCTTAACATGGATGAAGAGTCTTAGAATCGGCTCTCTATCGGTTGATTGGATTATAGTCATATTTTTTGCTATTGTTGTTATTATTATAATGTTCTCTTTAAATATATTTTTTAAAACAGATCTTGGACTCACGCTTGGTGCTATGGGAAGCAATGAGCAGATGGTAATTACACAGGGGGTAAATCCTGAGTGGCTTAAAATAATCGGAGTAGGGCTTTCAAACGGCCTTGTTGCTCTGTCCGGTGCTTTTGCAGCGCAGTATCTTGGTTTTGCAGATGTTAATTTAGGGCAGGGGATAATTATTTCCGGCCTTGCATCTGTTATGATAGGTGAATTTATACTTCGGTCAAATAAAATATCATTACTTACTTTCAGGGTTGTTTTGGGTTCTATTGCCTTTAGAATGATTTATGTTCTGGGCAGGTATTATGGTTATTATATCAATATGACTCCCAATGATTTAAAACTTCTGACAGGTTTGCTTATAATAGTACTTCTTGCAATTACTAAATTTAAGAAAATTAGAAAAAGGAATAAAAAAGATGGTTAGGCTGGAGAATGTAACCAAGATATTTCATGAAGGTACAGTTAATGAAAATACTGCCATGAAAAATATTACCCTCAAAGTTAATGAAGGTGATTTTATTACTATAATCGGAAGTAATGGAGCAGGTAAATCTACTTTATTTAATTTGATTGCAGGTTCCTACCTTCCTTCTGAAGGTTCTATATTTGTAAATGATATAAGTGTAACAAAGGATCCTGAATATAAAAGGGCAAAGTACATTGGCAGAATATTTCAGAATCCTCTATTAGGTACTGCCTCAAATATGACTTTAGAAGATAATATGATGATAACTTATAAAAAAGGATTTAAAGGCCTAAGTATCAGTCTTAATCATAAAATGAGGGATTTTTTTAAGGAACAGTTAACTCAGCTTGATATGGGGCTTGAATATAGATTAAAAGATAATGTAGGGCTTCTTTCCGGCGGGCAGAGACAGGCGCTCACACTTTTAATGATGGTAATATCAAAGCCGGAACTTATACTTCTGGATGAGCACACTGCAGCCCTGGATCCTAAGAATGCCGAACTTGTATTAAATATGACTACGAAATTCGTTGAGGAATATAATCTTACTACTATGATGATTACTCATAATATGTCACATGCAATTAAATACGGAAACAGGCTTTTAATGATGGATGGCGGTGAAATAATACTTGATATAGACAGCAAAGCTAAAGAAGAACTTACAGTAGAAAAACTTGTAAACAAATTCAAGGAGATATGCCATAGAACTCTGACAACAGATGAAATACTTCTTTCCAAGAATGAATGATTAGGTTTTTATGAACTAGAAATTTCTCACAGAGCTCACGGAGGAAGAAATTGAATGTAGCAAATTTAAAAATGATTACTTAAAAAATGAATTAAACAGTTCGATTTAAATATCTCTGTGTTCTCATGGAGCTCTGTGAGAGAAAATCAACAATACCTTTACTTTTAAAAGGAGCTTTAAATGAAAGTTTATGATTTAAGAAGTGACACTATTACCAAACCGAGTGAAGGTATGCGTAAAGCAATGTATAATGCAGAAGTAGGGGACGATGTATATGGCGAAGACCCTTCTGTTAACAAGCTTCAGGAGTTGTGTTCAGAAATAACTGGTAAAGAAGCTTCTCTTTTTATTTCATCAGGTTCCATGGGAAACCTTATTCCAATTTTTATTTTATGTAGAAGGGGTAATGAAGTTCTAGTCCATGAAGAGGCTCATATCCTTCATTATGAACTTTCCAGTGTTGCATCTATTTCCGGTTCCATGCCTGTAGCAATTACAGGAGACAGAGGGATTTTAAAGCCCGAAGCTCTTTCATCTCATTTAAGGTATAAAGCATATTACATGCCGGAAGTTAAGCTTGTTTGTTTAGAAAATACACATAACCGTGCCGGAGGAACCTGTTATACGATAAATGAAATAGATGCTGTTTGCGATTTTGCAGAAAAGAACAATCTTTCTGTTCATATAGACGGAGCAAGGATCTTTAATGCACAGGTTGCAAGTGGAGTTAATATTAAAAAAATGGCGGAAAATGCGGACAGTATTACTTTTTGTTTATCCAAAGGTCTCGGAGCACCAGTGGGCAGTGTTTTAAGCGGCGATAAGGATTTTATAGCTGAAGCAAGAATTGTAAGAAAATTACTCGGAGGCGGTATGCGCCAATCTGGTATTCTTGCTGCTGCCGGTATATATGCTTTACAGAACAATGTCAGTAAAATAAAAAATGACCATGAGCATGCAAAAAAACTGGCAGCTGCTTTGAATAATACAGAATGGACATCAATATCTGAAAAATCAGTAGAAACGAATATTTTAATTTTTCATGTGGCTGCGGGAACAGCCCATGGAATTACTGATAAATTAAAATCCGAAGGAGTGCTGTGCAGCCCTATGTCCGACAGTAGTATACGCATGGTATTGAGCCTCGAAATATCCGATGATAATACGGAAGAAATCTGTAAAATCATTAAAAAAATAGCTGTTTAGCATTAAAAAAGATATAAATTACTGTTTACTTATGATAATGTTTAAAAAATAATGTTGACAAAAAAAACCATGAGTGTTAATTTCCATTAAAACGGCAAAGCATTGCCATAAAAGGAGTTTAATATGAGTCAAAACGTTGCAGCGTTTATGGAAAAAGTTATAGCTAAAAATCCAGGCGAAAAAGAATTTCATCAGGCAGTAGAAGAAGTAGTACAGAGTTTAATGCCTTTTATTGAAAAAAATCCAAAGTTTCATAAAGCAAAAATACTTGAAAGAATTGTAGAACCGGAAAGAGTTTTAATGTTCCGTGTTCCATGGGTTAACGACAAAGGTGATATTCAGGTTAACAGAGGTTTCAGAATTGAAATGAACAGTGCTATCGGCCCTTATAAAGGTGGATTAAGATTTCATCCTTCTGTTTATCTTGGAATATTAAAGTTCCTTGCTTTTGAGCAGGTATTTAAGAATTCTTTAACAACTCTTCCTATGGGCGGCGGTAAAGGTGGCTCAGACTTTGATCCTAAGGGAAAATCGGACATGGAAGTGATGAGTTTTTGTCAGTCTTTTATGAGCGAACTTTTTAGACACATTGGTCCTAATACAGACGTTCCTGCCGGAGATATCGGAGTAGGCGGAAGAGAAATCGGATATATGTACGGACAGTATAAAAGATTAAAGAATGAGTTTACATGTATATTAACAGGTAAAGCTCTTGAATATGGCGGAAGCCTTATTAGACCGGAAGCTACAGGATATGGTTGTGTATATCTTGCACAGGAAATGCTTAAAACTAAAGGACAGAGCTTTGAAGGCAAAACAGTTGCAATATCCGGTTCCGGAAATGTTGCTCAGTATTCAGTTCAAAAATGCTTACAACTGGGTGCTAAGCCTGTAACTTTATCTGATTCCAGTGGAACTATTTATGATCCTGCAGGAATTACAGAAGAAAAACTTCAGTTTGTTCTTGAATTAAAGAATGTTAAACGAGGAAGAATTAAAGAATACGCAGATAAATTCGGGTGTGAATACTATGAAGGTAAAAGGCCGTGGGGTATTAAATGTGATATCGCATTACCAAGTGCTACTCAGAATGAAATTAGCGGAGATGATGCTAAAGAACTTGTTAAAAACGGTTGTTTATGTGTTTGTGAAGGTGCAAATATGCCAAGCACACCGGAAGCTGTTAATGTTTTTATTGAAAATAAAATTTTATTCGGTCCGGGAAAAGCTGCTAATGCAGGTGGTGTTGCAGTAAGCGGACTCGAAATGTCACAAAACTCTATGCGATTAAGCTGGACTAGAGATGAAGTAGACAAGAGATTAAACGGAATTATGGTAGCAATTCATGAACAGTGTGTTGAGTATGGTAAAGAAGGCGATTTTGTTAATTATGTAAATGGTGCAAATATTGCAGGTTTTGTAAAAGTTGCAGAAGCCATGCTTGCTCAGGGCGTTGTTTAAGTAGGTTGTTTAATTTAGTTGTTAGTATATTTAATAGTGATAAAGGGCATTCTATTTAAAGAGTGTCCTTTTTTTGCTTTTAATAAAAGCCGTTTTTATGTACAATTCTGCCATAAATAAAAAAGTAAAAGCATCAACTTTTAATAATCTTATTTCTGTAATAAGAAAAGAGATAGAAAAGGGCAGGGTAAGCCTGGAACGCGATGTCAGTAACCGCAAAATTGCTGTAATGTGGCGAATTGGCAGTTATATATCCATCCACATTCTTGAACATTCGGAAAAAGTGGATTATGGTGATTTTCTTTTTGATAAGCTTGCAGAAGAGCTTAATATTGGTAAACGTACTCTTTACAGAACAGTGCAGTTCTACAAAGAATATCCGGAGATTGTGTCACCGGCGACACAATTGACCTGGAGCCATTATGTAATACTGCTTTCTGTAAAGCAAAGCGTCAAGCGAAAAAAGTATGAAAAATTAATAATAAATAAGAACCTGAGTAAAAGACAGCTTCAGGAAATTATCAGAAAAGAAAAATTACAAATTTCTTCTAAAGAGCATTCACAACTAAAATTACTTAGAGGCCGGCCGGGTGTCTACAGGCTTAAACAAATAGATGGTGTTTTAAATTTAGACTGCGGTTTTTATACATATCTCGAAAGGTTGGAACTTTCTGCTGTTAAAAATCCAGAAAACTATGTTGAATATTCTAATTCTTCAAATTATAAAAGCATTGAACCGGATAAGTTTCTCCTTTATACATTTAAAGCAAGGATTACAGAAGTTATAGACGGTGATACTGTAAAGGCTCTTTTATATAGAGGATTTGGACTTAAGGTTATACGGACCTTAAGGCTTAGAGGAATTGATGCTCCAGACTTACAGACCAAACAAGGCGAAAAAGCTAAGGAGTACATACAGGATAAAGTGTTAAACCTTCCATTTGTTATAATTAAAACTTATTGCCGGGATATTTATCTGAGATATCTTACGGATGTGTTTTATCTGCCTAAAACTAAAGATGTTTATAAAGTAGCTAAGAAAGGGAATTATCTTAATCAGGAGCTAATAGATGAAGGGCTAGCTAAAAGGTACTGGAAATGGTAGGTTATAAAAAGTATGGGATAACTTAAAAGGATTAAAGCTATGAAAAATCATTAACATTGCAAATTGCTTTTTTGATAATTTGATTGACATATAATGTATTTAATGATATTTTTAATATAGACAGCATAGATTCAATCATCAAAAGAGTCGGATAATCGACTCTTTTTTTTATGATTTTTTTTTAAAGGATAAAAGGATAATAATATTGAGCGTTTTAAGCTCTATTATAGAGGAAGTAGAGCCCATAATTAGTGGATTGGGTTTTAAATTGATAGAAGTTAAATTGGGTTTAAGTCATAATCTTAACCATATTTCTATTGTTATTTACAGTAAGGGTGGGGTTGGTGTGAATGATTGTTCTATTATATCCAGGAACATTCTTCCAAGACTTGAACTTATAGAAGAGCTTGATAATATCTCTTTAGAAGTTTCATCACCTGGTTTAGATAGACAGATTAAAACTAAAGAAGAATATAATATATTTGTTGGTAAAGGTGTAAAACTGCTAGTAATTGATTCATTAGATTGGATTTTTGGTATGATCTCAGAGACAAGAGAACACAGTGTTGTATTATCAACAAAAAAAGGAATTATAGAGATAGATATGAACAATATAAAGAAAGCAAAATTAGATTATAAACAGGAGGGCAGGTAATTATGTCTTCTGAGTTGGCAATAGCAATAAAATTATTAATTCAAGAAAAAGGTATTCCTGAAGAGCTTATTAAAAAAGCAATAGAAGAATCTTTACTTGCAGCGTATAAAAAGAAATTTGGAACGGATGAGAATGCTGTTGTTAAATTTAGTGATGATGGTACAGATGTTTCAATATTTGCCCAGAAAATGATAGTTGAAGATTTATATGATCCGGTATCTGAGATTACACTTACTGATGCACTTGAATATAATGATGAATGTGAAGTTGGTGATGAATTATTAATTGAAATAAATCCAAAGGATTTTGACCGAATTTCTATTCAGAGTGCAAAACAGCGGACAAAACAGACTTTAAGAGATATTCAGAAGGATACACTGTATTCAGAATATAAGGATAAAGTTGGTGAAATGGTTATCGGTTATTTCCAGAGAGAACGAAACGGCACAATCTATGTTGATTTGGGAAAAATAGAAGGTGTGCTTCCAAAGAAATTTCAATCACCAAGAGAAATATATCATCAGAATGATAGAATAAAATCAATGATTTTTGAAGTAAATAAAGGCAATAATGGCCTTCAAATTGTTCTTTCACGAACACATACAGAATTTGTAAAAAAAATATTTGAACTTGAGGTACCTGAAATTTATGACCATACAGTTGAAATATTTAAAATTGTACGCGAGGCAGGATATAGAACGAAAATAGCAGTTTATTCTAATAGGGATGATGTAGATCCTGTTGGTGCGTGCGTTGGATTAAGAGGAGTACGTATCCAAGCGGTTGTAAGAGAACTTGAAGGCGAGAAAATCGATATATTAAAATATGATCCTGACTCGAAAGTATTAATAAAAAACGCATTATCTCCAGCTGAAATTCAACACGTTATTTTATTAGATGCAGGAAAAAAACAAGCTCTTGTTGTTGTAGACGAAAGTCAATTTTCTCTTGCCATCGGAAAACAGGGCCTTAATGTGCGCCTGGCAAACAGGCTTGTAGATTGGAATATTGATGTTAAAACAGAAAAACAGTTTGAGGAGATGGATATTTCTGCGGATTCAAAGAAAGCTATATCTGATCTTTTTAATGAAACAGGCGAACCGGAAGAAGAAATTGTTAATATTTCTGAATTACCCGGTATATCAATAAAACATGTGGAATTATTAAAAAATAATAAAATTGAATTAATTGATGAACTTGTTTCTATGGACATAGCCAGTCTCTCTAAGCTTAAAGGAATTACTGAAGAAGATGCAAATGCAATTATGAAGATTATTGAAAATAATATTGAAATAGTTGAAGAGAATGAAGAAGAGTACGAAGAAACAGATGAAGAAGTTAATGAAGATTCAATAGAAGATGAGGATAAAGAAGAAAAACCGGAAGATGAAGAGAGTGAAAATAGTGATACAGAAGAAGTAGTAGCAGAAATTAGTAATAATGAAGAAGATGAGGAAGAAACCTATGAATGTCCGGATTGCGGTGGAAAAATCACAGTAAATATGAAGATCTGCCCGGAATGTGGTGTTGGACTTAGCTTTGAAGAAGAATAAAAGGGGAAATTAGTTAATATATGGCAGAAGAAAAAAAACCTAAAAAGAAAGCGACTCTAATAAAGCATAAAAAGGTTGAAGTTTCCGAATCAGCTGAGAAAGAAAAGAAAAAAGTTGTTATTGTTAAAAAAAGGATTATAAAAGTTAAAAAAACTTCTGTAATAGAAAAAAATGGTGAATCTGAAGATAAAGAAGTTAAAAAGAAAAAATATGTAGAGGGAAAAGCTGGTTTTATTGGGAAAAGCCCAAGAGAACCTTCTCCTTTCGTTAGATATAGAAAAGAAGCAGATAAAAAAGATATAAAATCAGAAAAAACTTATAAACCACATAAAACTTCAACAAGACCAGGAATAACCAGACAGTTTAAAAAAACTGATTCTACAACTACTAATACAAAAAACAAGAAGATATTTCATCCAAAGCATAAAAAAACTGATAATTCGAAGACCGAAAATTTTAAAAAGAAGTTTACTGGAAATAGGAAGGAAACTACTCCTATAGTAACTGAAAATAAATCGAGCGGTAAAAAGTTTTTTAAGGCCAAGAAAAAGACTGTTTATCAGAAAAAAAGGAATGAACATCGCGAAAAGTTTTTACAGGTAAAGAAGAAAATAATTCAGCATAAAAATCCTGTTCCGGACGAAATATCAATTTTAGAAGTTATTACCGTTTCCGAGCTTGCAAAAAAAATGAATTTAAAAGCATCTGAACTTATTTCAAAGTTAATGAGTATGGGTGTTATGGTTACTATAAATCAGCAGATAGACTCTGAGACAGCTATTTTATTGGCAGATGAATATAAATGTAAAGTAAATATAGTATCACTTTTTGATGAAACAGTTATAAAACAGGATGATGATAAAGCAGAGGATCTAAAACCAAGGCCGCCTATAGTTACTGTTATGGGGCATGTAGACCATGGTAAAACAAAACTGCTCGATGCGATACGTATGACTGATGTAGTAGATTCCGAGCATGGAGGAATAACACAGCATATTGGTGCTTATATTGTTGACCTTGCTAAAAAAGGAAAAGTTGTTTTCTTAGATACCCCTGGACATGAGGCATTTACATCTATGAGGGCAAGGGGCGCTAAAATTACAGATATAGTCATACTGGTTGTTGCAGCAAATGATGGTGTTATGCCGCAGACTATAGAAGCAATTAATCATGCAAAAGCGGCAGATGTTCCGATTATTGTTGCTATAAATAAAATAGATTTGCAGGACGCAAATCAGGAAAAAGTAAAAAAACAGTTAGCCGATTATGACCTGCTTCCGGAAGAATGGGGCGGGCATACTCAATATAATGAGGTATCAGCTTTAAAGAAAGAAGGTATCGAGAAAATTTTAGACAGTATTTTAATTCAGGCGGAAATGCTTGAATTAAAAGCAAACTATGATTGTAATGCTTCCGGACACGTTATAGAGTCTAAAATAGACCTTGGAAGAGGAATGGTTTCTACTGTACTAATTGAACGCGGTACATTAAAAATTGGAGATACTTTTGTTGCAGGTATTTTTCCCGGTAAAGTCCGTGCAATGTTCAGTGATAAAGGTGAAAAAATAGAAATAGCAACACCATCTGTTCCTGTAGAAATACTCGGTTTTGATGGGCTTCCTAATGCAGGAGATCCTTTTCATGTAACAGAGAACGAAAGGATATCGAGACAGATTGCTTTAAAAAGACAGGAACTTAAGAAAATGGAAGGTGCCCGTAATGTTACAAAAATAACGTTAGACAATTTATATGACCAGATTAAGCAGGGTGAAATTAAGGAACTTAAGGTTATTGTAAAAGGTGATGTAGATGGTTCCGTCGGAGCATTAAAAAATTCGCTGGAAAAGCTTTCTACAGATGAGGTCAAATTAGTAGTAATTCATGCCGCTGCTGGTGCAATAAATGATAATGATGTGCTCCTTGCTGCAGCATATAATGCAATTGTTATCGGCTTTCATGTAAGGCCTATGACAAGCTCCCTGCAGATTGCAGAAAGAGAAAAAGTACAGATACAGAAGTATAATATAATTTATGATGCTATAGAGGATGTTAAATCTGCTATGGAAGGGCTGCTCTCTCCGGAACTAAAAGAAGAGCTCCTTGGAATTGCTGAAGTTAGAAATACATTTAAAGTTCCGAAAATTGGGCTTATTGCCGGATGTTATGTGAACTCCGGAAAAATCAGAAGAGGTGCACAGGTGCGTCTTATCAGAGATGGAATTGAGATTTATCAGGGTAAAATCTCCTCATTAAGACGATTTAAAGATGATGCAAAAGAAGTAGAAACCGGATTTGAGTGTGGAATCGGAATAGAAAATTATACTGATTTGAAAGTTGGTGACCAAATAGAAGCTTTTGAGATTAAAGAATTCGCAAAAAAGCTGAATGAAAGTAGAAAAAAAGATGTGGGAAATAAGAAAGAAGAAAATTGAAAGCCTTTTAAGGGAACAGATTAGTATTTTAATTCAACAAGGTGAAATAAAAGATCCAAGAATAAACAGTTTTGTGTTGATAACAGATGCGGACATTACAAAAGATCTAAAAGATGCAAAAATATACATATCATGCTCTGGTGATGGAAGTGCAAGGGATAATACGGTCAAAGTATTAAATAAAGCTGCAGGATTTATACAGGGTAGAGTATCAAAAAAAATCTATTTAAGGCATACACCCCGTTTAAGATTCTATTTAGATAAGTCAATAAACAAAGGAAAGAGAATAGATGATTTACTTGCAGAAATAAAGATACCTAAAAATAAATCTTCAGAAATATAGGAAAACTCAGTTTGAAGTCGGAAAAAAGTACACAAAACGGATTTATCCTTATAAATAAGCCTGCAGGAATAACATCTTTTAATGCATTAAATAAAATAAAATCTGCACTTAAAATAAGAAAAGTCGGGCATATTGGAACTTTAGATAAATTTGCCAATGGCCTACTCGGTGTTTTAACTGGATGTTATACAAGATTAGTACCGTATTTTTCGGTACTTGATAAAGAATATATTGCTGAAATATTTTTTGGAAAAAGAACAGATACGCTAGATCCGGAAGGAGAGATTATAGAAGAAAAAGACGTTCCGGATATTAATACAGTAAAAACTATTCTAAAAGATTATATTGGTGAGTTAGAACAGGTTCCTCCTCTTTTTTCTGCGGTTCATCATAATGGATCGCGTGCTTATAAACTTGTAAGAAAGGGTATAAAACCGGAACTTAATCCAAGAAAAATAACGATCCATGAATTGGAAATGCTTTCATATGATCCTCCGGTATTAAAACTAAGAATACTTTGTTCCAAGGGAACGTACATTCGTGCACTTGCAAGAGATATTGCAGAAGATTGTAAATCATGTGCATATTTAACAGATTTAAAAAGAACAGCCATAGGGCCTTTTTTATTAAAAGATGCTGTTAAACCGGATGAATTTAATCCGAAAAAAAATCTGCATTTGCCTTATAATTTTATTACAATGCTAAATGAATTTGAAGTATGCAGAATAAAAGAGGATAAAAAAAGCAAAATATTAAACGGGGACATTTTAAAGGATGATTATTTTGAAGAGTATCCAAATAGTACCGGAAAAATAGCTGTATTTGATAATGCAAAGAGATTAATCGGTATTGTTAACAGAGAAACAGGGAAATACAGCTATATCACTGTTTTTAATTTAAGGAATGATTGACTTTTATTATGAATTCAGTAAAATACCCTTTACGAGTATATAAGATAGATACAGTTGTATTCTTTATAATAGTATATAAAAACCTATATATTTTACTTTTAAGATAAAAGGAGTGGATTATGCCACTGGCAAAGGAAAAAAAACAAGAGATAATTACAAAATTTGGGAAAGATGAAAAAGATACAGGTACTACAGAAGTGCAGATAGGGCTGCTTACAAGCCGTATTTCAGAGTTAACAGAACATTTTAAAGTACATAAAAAAGATCATAATTCCAGAAGAAGCCTGCTTAAAATGGTTGGCTCCAGAAGAAGATTATTAAAGTATTTAAAACGAACAGATATTGAAAGATATCGATCAATTCTAAAAATATTAAAATTAAGAAAATAATTAAATATTTGAAGAAAGAATAAAATGAAGAAACCGCGCAGCCAGGCTGTAGGGTATTTTTATATTTTTAAGGATGCACTCAAAAAAGGGTGCTCTATTTAATTGCTATATTTCCCCGACATTCAGTATTGTGGAAGTCTAGCATAATGATAAGGAAGAAAAAATGTTACAACAAGTAAAACTAAGAATCAGAGATAATGATCTGATCTTGGAAACAGGTAAAATGGCAAAACAAGCAAATGGTTCTGTAGTCGCAAGATGCGGTGATTCCGTTGTACTTGCCACTGTCTGCTCTTCAGATAGAAAAGTAGAAGGAATCGATTATATACCCCTTTCTGTGGATTATAATGAAAAATTTTATGCAGCAGGTAAAATCCCAGGCGGCTTTTTAAAAAGAGAAGCAAGGCCGCGGGATAAAGAAATATTAGTATCCAGATTAATTGACCGGCCGATGAGGCCGCTTTTTTATAAAAGTTTTGGACGGGAGATACAAGTTGTTCCAACTACTATTTCCACAGACCATATTAATACCCCGGATATTCTAGGTATGATAGCATCGTATGCAGCTGTTCATATTTCTGATATTCCATTTAACGGGCCTGTAGCTGCCATTAGAGTCGGTTATTTAGATGGTGAATTTATTATTTATCCGACTTTTGAGCAGATAGAAAAGTGTGAACTAGATATTATAGTTGCCGGAACAGAAAAAGGAATAACTATGGTAGAAGGAGGGGGCGATGAAGTACCAGAAGAAATTATGCTTAAAGCTATTGATCATGCCCATCCTATAATAAAAGAATTATGTAATCTCCAGAACGAATTAAGAAAGATTATCGGTAAGCCAAAGATTGAAATTGAAGAAAGCGTAGAAAAACTTGAAATCGAAGATGAAGTTAGAAACTGGATATTACCAAAACTCGAGAAAGCATGTTTTATTAAAGAAAAAAAAGAAAAACGGAATGCTAAAAAGAAAATACAAAAAGAGGCTTTAGAGGAATTTGAAGAAAAAATACCGGAAGATAAAATTGGTCTTTTCGATAAAATATTCGAGGATACCATTATTTCTATTGTGAGAAAATCAATATTAGAAAATAAAAAGAGAACAGACGGCAGAGGGCCAGATGAAATCCGGCCTATAAGCTGTGAAATTGATTTTCTTATCCGAACACATGGCTCTGCATTATTTACACGCGGAGAAACACAGGCTCTTGTAGTAGCTACTCTTGGTACAGCGTATGATGAACAGATAATGGATAATATTGATAGCGATGAAAGAAAGCATTTTATGCTTCATTATAATTTCCCACCGTTTAGTGTAGGTGAAACAGGAAGGCTTGGAACCGGAAGAAGAGAAATCGGTCATGGGCATCTTGCAGAACGTGCACTTGAATCAATGCTGCCTAAAAAAGAAGATTTTCCATATACAATCAGAATTGTTTCCGAAGTTCTGGAATCAAATGGCTCATCTTCTATGGCAACCGTATGCGGCGGCTCTTTAAGCCTGCTTAATGCTGGTGTGCCTTTAAAAAATTCCGTAGCAGGAATTGCTATGGGACTTATAAAAGACCCGGAAAGTGATAAATTCGTTGTTCTCTCTGATATACTTGGTGAAGAAGATCATTTCGGAGATATGGATTTTAAAGTAACTGGTACAAAAAATGGGATTACAGCATTTCAAATGGACATCAAAATAGACAGCGTGGATTCTTCAATTATGACTACTGCTTTAGAAAAAGCAAGATTAGGCAGAATGCATATATTAGGTATAATGAACAGCACAATTGAAGAACCGAGAGAAAATATTTCTGACTATGCTCCAAAGATTATTACATTAAAAGTAGAAAAAGATAAAATAGGTACAATTATTGGCCCGGGCGGAAAGAATATTAAAGCTATAGCAGAAAAAACAGAAGCTACTATTAATATAATAGATGACGGAACTACAACTATCTACTGTAAAAATAAAGAAGGCGCAGAAAAAGCCAGAGAGATGATTGCAGCTATGTTAGAAGAACCTGAAATTGGTAAGGTTTATCCTGGTATTGTAAAGCGGATTATGGACTTTGGCGCTTTTGTTGAATTTCTTCCAGGAAAAGAAGGGCTCTGCCATATATCAAAACTTGCTAAAGAAAAAGTAGATACTGTAACTGATGTTGTTAACGAGGGAGATGAGATCCCTATAAGAATTATTGAAATAGACAGAATGGGCCGGGTCAATTTAAGTTATATCGATGCATTAGAACCTAAAGGCGACGAAGAATACTACAAAAAAAATGCTGAAAATTTTCAAAAAAAACGAAAAGATTTTAGTAGAGATAAACGCAATAACAGAAATAAAAGATACTAATTTATTATGACAGCCGAAATACTTCGCAATTCTACTGCGGGGATGGAGGCTATGAACTAGTGCCTGACCACATACAAGCTTGTGGTCAGGCAGTATTATGAGAACAAAGATACCTCGGAGCTCTTCTCCGGGGTTCTTCATTTTTTGGAGAAATTATTGGTCCGGCAATTTAATCTTGATATTGGTACAAAAGTACTGTTTGATAATGTAGATTCATCAGAAGTTGTATCAATAGGTTTCTGGTTTTTGCACGGTTCTAGAGATGAATCTAAATCTGAAAGAGGATATTCACATTTTCTGGAACATCTGCTGTTTAAAGGAACAAAAACCAGAACAGCATTTCAAATAGTACAGGAAATAGATAGAGTAGGCGGCATACTTAACGGTTTTACAGAAAAAGAAACGACGTGTTATTATTGTACTCTGCCTAAAGACTACCTGAGTTTGTCGATAAATATTTTAACAGATATGGTATTTAATTCTGTTTTAGATACTCTGGAAATCGAGAAAGAAAAACAGGTTGTTATAAATGAAATACTAGCTATATTAGATTCTCCGGAGGAATTAGCTTATGACCATTTTTTAAAGGGATTTTGGAATGAACATAACCTGGCTCAGAATATTACTGGTGATGTAGAACATATAAAAAGCATTACAAAAAATAAATTAGAAGATTTCTACAAAAAAAGATACACTGGCTCCAATCTTATTATTTCTATAGCTGGTGATTTTAAGATTAACACTACTTTAAAAGAACTCGAAGAAAAATTAACTACTGTTCGTACAAATAAATATTCTGTTAGCCGTACATCACCATTAAGACAGCCTTCCTGGGAATATATAGAAGACAGATTTACACAGGTTCAGGTTTATTCCGGAACAGAATTTAAAATAACTGAAAATAAATTAGACACACTGAATAATATAATGGTTTTTAGTACTTTAGTAGGTGAATCGATGAGCTCGAGGCTTTTTCAGGAAATTAGAGAGAAAAAAGCATTATGTTACACTATATTAAGCAGCAGATCACTATTTTCTGATACTTTTTTATGGACAATTTATACTAGCACAACACCCAATAAGGTATTAGAAATAATTAGTGCAATAAATGATGAGTTAAACAGGCTTTTAACAGAACTTCCGGAGAAACGAGAAATAGACGATGCAAAAACGCATCTAAAAGGTTACCTTATTTTATCAAAATCTGATATGGAAATCCGAATGAAAAGGCTTGTCCGTATTTATGCTTTTTTAGGTGATATTCTGGAATTCTCAGACTCAATTAAAAATATAGATGCAGTTACTGAGGAAAAAGTGGTTCAGATTACTAAGGCTATGATTAAATCTAAAGAATTTAATTTAACAGCTTTTGGTAGTAAAGGTGTTAAAAACTTTAATAATAATTGTTTTAATTTCTAGTATATATTATGCTAATAAAGTAAAAACAGCTAATTTATTGTACAGGAATTTCAATTGAGATTCCTATGAAATAGTGGAGCCCGACCACTAAAATTCTTTGTGTTCGGACGACCACATTAATAAAAAGAGGATGTACTATTTTATTTAATGTAGGAATGTAAATTGAATATCTCAGATAAAAAAGAAATAGATGTGTTATGTTTAATGGAACGTGATAACCCGCCGGAATACCAGTCTGAGCAGGCAGCTGGAGCAGATTTAAAAGCGAATTTAAATACTGACATAGAAATAGCACCAGGTGGGCGAGAAATTATTCCGACAGGAATAAGGCTTGAAATTCCAAAAGGTTATGAAGCACAGATTAGGCCGAGATCCGGGTTGGCATTTAAACACGGGATTACTATTTTAAATGCACCAGGTACTATAGATTCTGATTACAGAGGTGAAATAAAAGTTATACTTATAAATTTGAGCCAGGAAAAATTTACTATAAAAAATGGTGATAGAATTGCACAAATAATTTTTGCACCTGTTATTAGAGCTAATTTTAAAAGTAAAAATAAAATTGGAAATACTAGAAGGGGTGAAGGTGGATTTGGTTCTACAGGCATATAATGCACACTAATATACGGAAATTAGAATGTTTAATACTGTAATAAAACGTTATCTCTTTTTAGAAATGTTGAATTCATTTTTAGTTTCATTCTCATTTTTCTTTTTTGTATTTGTAGTTAATGTTCTTCTTTTAAAGGCAGAAGATATATTTTCCAAGAATGTACCTTTTGAAGATGTCTTTTTAATTATTCTATACTCAATTCCAAAATATATGATATTTACTATACCATTTGGAACTCTTGTAGGTTCACTTATGGCAATGGGCCGGCTAAATGCAGATAATGAAATACTTGCATTAAGAGCATCCGGTATATCAATATTCAAAATATTCCAGCCTCTATTGATACTTGGAATAATATTGAGTCTGGTCTCTTTTGCATTTAATGATTATTTTGTTCCACTTGGTAATATACATTTCAAAACACTGATTAAAAAGATAACCTTATCCAATCCCGGAGTCGAGCTGGAGCCTTATTCAATAAAAAAATATGAAAACACAAGTATAATAACTGGTGCTGTTAAAGATAATGAGATTAATGATATTGTAATAATAGATCTGGACGGCCAGAACAATAAAAGAATAATATCTGCACAGACTGCATACCTGGAAACTAATGAACAACAGAGCGGCATAATATCTTTAAGACTGGAAAATGTAATTAGCCATGTAACTGATATAGAAATGCGCGATTATTATGAATACAGTACAGCAGAAACAATGATCTATAATCTATTGTTAAAAAATATAAATGTCGAAATGATAAATCCCGGGCCTGCGGAAATGAGTTCTTTAGATGTTTTAAGAGAAATTGAAAGTAAAGAAGAAGTAATACGTATTCGGGAAGAAGAGAGAAATAAAATTGTAAGACAGCTTGAATATGCCCTTGCTATGGAAATACGAACTGTACGGGAGGAAATGCAGGAAATACCGTATGTTCCTGCTTCTAAACTGAATAATTTAAAAAATGCTTTTACAAATATTCAGAATGAACGAAACAGGCCAATAGAGGACAACAAGCTTCAGAGGTATAAAATGGAATTCCATAAAAAGTTTTCTATGTCGTTTTCCTGTGTTGTTTTTATTGTGTTTGCTTTTGCAGTAAGCCTTGTTTATAAACGGGGAGGACGTTTTATAGGTTTTGGAATAGGTGTTGTGATGGCAGCAATATACTGGGTTCTGCTGTTTGTAAGTTTCCGTATGGGCTCTAAACTTGGCTTTTCTCCATTCCTATCTATGTGGATGCCAAATTTACTTGTGCTTTTTGTAGGGAGTATTTTCTTTGTGATAAAGGCCAGACAATGAAAACTATTCATAAAATGCTTTTAAAAATACTTTTTCCTACTTTTATTATTTTTTTATTTTTCTTTATTATGGTTTTTCAATTAATTGATATTTTTTCCGGTATCTGGCGTTACATTAATAATGAAGTACCGCTTGTAGATATCGGTTATATTGCCTGGCTTTATTTGCCTAAATGTATTTCGTATTCACTGCCGATAGCATTTTTATTTTCAATTACTTTTTCGCTTGGAGCTCTTTATGATAATAATGAAATGCTTGCATTATTTGGTTCGGGAATTAACCTCTATAAATTTGTAATGCCATTAATTATTTTAGGATTGGTTTTAAGTATTGGAGGATTTTTTTTTGAGGATAAAATTGTAATAAATACTTTAAAGGAAAAAAATGAAACTGTAAGAAGGGTTTTAAATCTTACAGAAAATTATAGTAAGAATAATGTCACAATAATAAGTGCAGATAATAAAATAATTTATAATGCAAATTATTATGATGACCAAAATGAATTAATATCCGGACTTTCTATTTTAGAAAGAGATGAAAACAATAATCCGAAATTTAGAATAGATGCATTAACTGCAAAATGGAACGGTACTAACTGGGTGCTGCGTAATTGTGATGTTTATGCTTTTACAGAGGGTGGGATCGAAAAAACTACTTACAGTGAATATGATGAGCTGCGTTTTTCTGAAAAGCCGGAATTTTTTAGAAAGATTACAAGAAATGTTGATGAAATGGAATTTGAAGATGCAAAAGCATATATAGATTCTATAAGGAATGCAGGAATTGAATATTCAGAACCATTAAGTGAATATTATAAAAAATTCTCATATTCATTTATCTTCTTAATAGTGGCTTTAATTTCAAGTTCGGTTGGTAGTTATATTAAAAAAAATGTAGTACTAATTAGTCTTCTTATATCTCTTGGTATAGTTGTAATATATTATGTGTTTCAGCTAATAACAATGGCTATGGCAAGAACCGGTAACATTTATCCCGTCCTTGGCGCATGGAGTCCCTTCGTGGTCTTCTTTATAATAGGGCTTTTACTTTTTAAATATGCAAGATCATAATCTGGGAAAGGGCTTTGAATAAAACAGCAAAAGAAATACTTTAAAAAGAAATTATTAAACAGGTTTAAGGGAAATTATTTCTCTTTTTCTATTATATTTAATGTACCTTCTTCATCTGGAAGGCTTATAACTGTTAAACCAGGTTCTATCTTCAAAGTTCTTTTTTTCTTTCTGCTGTTTTTCTGTTTCCGGAACACCTAAAGGTAAAACTACCTGGGCATTTTTATCATCCGGTATATTAAGGAGCTCTTTTATTTGTTCTGCTTTCTGTTCTCTTCTTAATATACCGTCTAACCAGACTGTAGCATAACCGAATGCTGTTATTGCTAAAAGCATGTTCTCTGTTGCAGCAGCGCAATCCTCTTTTTGAAAAGACATGCCATGGTAAACCGGAGCTTTGTACGTAATACATATAATAACAGCAGCAGCAGTTTTAATAAAATCTTTTTGTAAAATAGCTGCAATTTTTTTTATTAGATCAGTATTATTTACAATTAAAAAATCTGTAGTCTGAGCATTGCATCCGCTTGGAGCTTTTATTCCAGCTGTCACTATTTTTCTTAAATTCTCTTCTGGTATTTTAACATCCTTAAACAGTCCTCTATAACTGTGTCTTTTATTTATTGCTTCAAATAAATCCATAATTTATTCCTCTTTAAGATATGTATAATACGAGAAATCAATTTTGTAATCAAGAGGTGAAAGTTTTATATTAAATTATATAAAAATAGTATAATATTATAGTAGAACGAAATTAACAATAATGAAAAATTATTTTCTGGAGAGAAAGACATGAAGATGGCTATTTTTATTATAATTTTATTTATACTGTGCTTTATTGTCTGGCCTGATGATACCATTACATTTATAAAAACTTTCGATGGTAGTTCTGTGGATCAAGGCCGATATGTTCAGCAAACAAAAGACGGCGGGTACATTAAGCTGGTTATACAAGTTCGTTTGGTGCTAGTAAGGGTGATTTCTATTTACTAAAAACAGACTCATTTGGAAATGAGCTATGGTCTAATACCTTCGGTGGAGAAGGTCATGAATGAGCTAATTGTGTACAGCAGGCATCTGATGGAGGATATATTATTATTGGAACAACAGAATCATTTGGTGAAGGCAGGTTAGATCTCTTTTTAATTAAAACATATTCTGAGGGAAATGTGGATTAGGTATGATTTTTAAAATATTATTTATTTTTATTCTTAATATTAATATACAGTATGTAGATTATTTTAATTATTCATATTTATTAAAGAGCAATAGCCTGATAGATGTAAAAGAAATAATTCCGGATATACATCTTAATATACGATACGCAACAATTAATAATTTTGTTGGTACTGTACTTGATGGATACGAAGCGCCAGTTGCTCTATTGCTTCCGGATACTGTAGAGGCTTTAGGACGTGCACAATCCAAATTAAATGAAATCGGTTTAAACCTAAAAGTTTTTGATGCTTATAGGCCTCTTCGTGCAGAAGCCCATATGATAAGATGGGCAATTGATAACGGGAAAGAACAATTATTAACAGAAGGATATCTGCCAGATAATATTTATTCTATGAATAGAACAGTTTGTCATCCTTCGGGCAATACAGTAGACATTACAATTGTGGACAGAAATGGAACAGAACTCGATATGGGTACAGATTTTGATGCATTTACTGAAGCTTCGTGGACTATGAATGCAGAAGATGCTGTTTTGGAAAATCGTCTTTTACTTAAACGGATTATGGAAGAAGAGGGTTTTAAGAATCTTTATGCTGAGTGGTGGCATTATTCTTATCCTCCGGAACCTGCCGAAACAAAAGATATAGTGATAAGGAATAAAAATTTTATTCCGGTAAGTTTTAAATTGCTTAAGTTTCTTATTAAACGAGTATATTTATTTTTAGAAGAACAATTTCAGGATTAAAAATCCGAAACCATGTAAGGTGTCATAAGAGTTACTCTCGCATATCCATGGGCTTGAAAGTGTTTGAGTAAACAGGTATCTAATTGAGCTGTGTGCATTCTAATTTTAGAATCCGAAGCTTTTTTTTCTGAAATTAAGTTTTTAGGTGAATTAAAAAGCCACCGCCTTTAGGCGGTTTTGTTCAACGGACCACGGCTTGGCGAAGTCCAGCCTGTTATTATCTAAATAATTATGTTATTATAAAAGAAAAA
>SDBV01003257.1_pt1 | contig 24095 bp, 20 predicted proteins | sample 2277081 | NCBI WGS metagenome assembly SDBV01 (sample SAMN10402039, study PRJNA504765) | marine sediment metagenome | isolation source: marine sediment core GS10_PC15, 223 cmbsf | place: Arctic Ocean: Southern Knipovich Ridge | collected 2010 | reverse complement strand
TTCTCTTTAGTTCATTTCTTTGAGACTGCTCTTCACTTACCAAAGCTTGCATAGCTTGCCGTGCAGGTTTTCTCTTTCGTCGTTTTGCTTTCAGGCTAGCTGGTGGGTTTTCTCTTGCTGGAGTAGGTGTTTCTGGATTCATTTGATGATTAATAATCTCTGTGCCTGCACAAACTCCTGTAGCTAGTACTAAAGAAAAAAAAGATGATAAATTTGTAAACATTTTAGATGCTAGCAAAGTAACTACAGGAATAGCTGTGCGTATAGCATTTTCTTTTTCCTGAATTGGCCATTTTATAAAGTCTGTAATTTCATCTGCAGTAGGCATCCTTGTGGGAAGTGTAATCATAGAAAATTCTCCTATTTTTAATTAATTCAATAGATGCTATCAAGAAGGTAGATTTAAGGTGAAGAGTAAAAAAAATAAAATTTTTTATATCTAATTTTTCTATTTTTACTGCTCGAAGAAATTATATCTTTTATAAAGTCTCATTCTTCTAAAGTAATCATCAACATATTCTTGAAATCTTAGATGTCGATCTTTCTCAAGTTCAGGGCCTTTTTGAATCAATTTTTTAAAAGTCTCGAATTTTCTTGTAATGTCTTTTTGATCTCTAAGATCTAAAATATCACCGAATAGTTCCACGGTGCATTTTATTCCAAAACTATCTAGTAATTCATTTAAATCATTAATAAGAGGAAGCGTTTCATCTTGAGCGGTTGGTGTTGATAAAACTGCAATCATTGCAGCGTATTTGTTTAAAGATTCTCCTTTAATCAAACAATTATCATCATGATATCTAATAAAATCTTCTATTTTTTCTTCATCACTACTATAAGCTAAACTCTCTTCAGTAGCTCTTCTCATTAGCTCATCTTCACTTAAAGAATCTTCTTCGAATGAAGGTGCTATTTGGGAAGATCGAGATGAAATAGGTTTTGCTGCATCCTCTTCAAATTGTAGATAACGAGCTAAACGCTCATCGTCAAAAAGTGAATAAGTTTCTGAACATGGAGTAGAGCTTGAAGAGCTACTTGAAAAATCTTCTTCTTCCATACCTGTTGGTGCATCTGATGAAGAGCTAGGTAGTGAGCCTGTGCTAAGTCTTAATGCATGTTCAAGGGCCGCTTTTTCTGCTTGTTCTAGCCTTTCCTCTTCAGAAAGATCTATCTTAGCTGGAGAAGAAGCTTCTTTCTCTTTTGATTCTATTTCATCTTCTTTTAAAACATCTTCTTTTTTTCTAAGAATTCTAATCTCGCAAGCATTTGGGTTTTGATTCATTCCTATTTCTGTCTCATAAAACTCAGGAAGCTCTAAACTCTCTTTATCTATTGGTTTTAAATCCATTAAATGCTCAATTAAAAATTTTGGAGATTTAAAATTTCTAGGTTTATAATTAGCACCTTTAGAGCCATGAGGATCAAAAAAGAAATATCCAGATTTCGGATCAAAGAAAATAGCATATGTTCCTGGTGGACGAGATATAATAACTCCAATTGGTTTATCTGTTGTTAAATTTTTAAGCTCATTTATTAACTCTGCTAAATCATCTTCATTTCTTAAAATATTTAAATCATTATCAGGTTTTAAAACTTTAGGATCTAAAATAGTTTCAGGATGCAAAAGTCCTAATTTTTCTATATCTTCAATATCTAGGATTTGATCTTTTTCTAATTCCAATCTTCCTATAGCCTCATCGTATAAATCATCTCCTGTACTTAGCCAGTTAGTAACATTTTTATCTTCTGGATTTTGAAGTAGTGAGCTCAAAGCTGCAAGAGCAATTGCAGCAGATGGAGCGTTTTTATTATCTAGCACTGGTGCTCTTCTATGAGTAGTAGGTGTAGATGTTTCAGCTTTTAAATCAGCTGCAGTTTTAGGTGGATCAATTTCTTCTTTTCCCCGTTTTCCTGTAGGTTTTTCTTCTTTGTGTAATATATAAGGATCAGGATTTGTACTCTCTCGACGTCTCTCTAAAATATATTTTGCTCCTACAAACGCTAAACCTCCACCTATTGCTCCAACTCTAACGGGGTAGGGCGCGCCTGCATATAATGCTCCTAGAATACCTAAACCTATTGATGAAACGCTTGCTGTAATTTGCCCAGAATTATTAGATACAAATCGAACTGCTTTACTTGTTAAATTATTTTCATCGTTTATTCCTCTATCTGGAAGAGTTGCAATCTCTTCATGCTCTTCTTTTTTTGAAGGGAGATTTTTTCTAGCATCTAAAAGCAATTTAACTTGCATACCAACTGTTTTAATTGTTCTAATGGCATCAGAGCAATCCTCTGGGTATTTTGTGAAACCATAAGTATCAATTCCAACACTTTCATAAATAGCTGCTCTAGCTTCAGGATCATCAATTTGTTGAATTTGTTTTGCAAAATCTATTAATGCAGATGAAGTAATTGACATAATTTTATCTCCCTACTAAGGCTATTATTTAAGTAATCTAAAATTTAGTTTGTAAAATTGTAATTAATTTACCTTTTTAAAACAACTAAACAAGATAATTTAAAAAAACTAATCTTTATTTTAATTTGAATTAAACTGCTACTGGATAGAATCTTTGTTGCAGAGCTCTCTACATGGCAAAAAATAATTTGATACCAAAAACTCTTGAATTTAGGTGGATATAAATACAATATATCAACGTTAGGAAGTTTTTCAAATAAAGAATTAGGAATTTTTATCAGGTCAAAAAAAAATGTCGTGTACAAAGCAACTTACGTAAATAACGATTGCTAGGTATTTTTTATTATTGAAATATTTGGTAAATAGTGTCATTATTTATTATAATAATTTCTTTAATTAAAATAAACAATGGAGAAAGAAGGTGGCAGCTATAAGTTTTAAAAGATCAGAGATAAAAGTTGAAAATCCAGAAGAGAACCCAGCAATAGGACATTTTAGCAGTTTACCTAATGCAATGATTCTTAAAGAAATTATTTTTGGAAAGGATGACGTTCCTAACTTAGATTTTTCAGATCTTTCTTCGTTGGCCAAAACCTCAAGATTTTTTTATCAGTTATTAGATGATAAAATTGTTTGGAAAGAGTTAGCTTCTCGAGTTAATGTGCATTTTTTAGATGCAAAAACCACAGATGATATAAAAAGTGGAATACTTGAAATACATCTATCTCAATTACATGAAATGAATCGCATAACAATGACTGGACCTCATCTCTCTTTAAAAACTGCCCCGTCAATCGAACGTATGCAAGAACATTTTTTAGCTATAGAAAAAACCAAATGTAAAGATTTTTTAAAAGTTTGGCAAAAGGTTATTACTGGTATAGGAGATCCTCTTGGTATTCCTTTAGAGGCTCAATTTGAGAAAAATCCAAATGAATTAGATAAGATGTTTGGAAGCTGGATTGAAGAGAATGCTGCTGCATTATCTTCATATGGCGCATTAAAGATTGAGGGATTAAATCTAAACTATCTACCTACATCTATTGGGAAATTAACCAGGTTAACTTTTCTTTTCATCAATAATAATAACTTACAATCACTACCTGAATCAATTGGAAATTTAACCAACTTGGTATGCCTTTTAAGCGATAACAATAAACTCCAATCTATACCGGAAGCTTTTGACAAATTAGTCAATTTAGAAATGATTGAGCTCGATGATAAACCTCTTGAATCTATACCTGATGGTTTGCTTAGACGTTTCCCTGAGCTAAAGAGTCGTTTGCTACCGGATGAAGTTACTCATTCTTCCTCGAGTTCATCTTTTCTTGCTAACACAACTGCTAATAATGCCACTACTATCAGAGTTACAGCTACTGCGGTAGCTTTGCTAGCGGTTTTAATCATATCCTATAATAGATGATTCCTTATAAAATTATAATAAATAATAGCCTATCTATTTGCTAGATAGGCTATAGAATTATTTTGTCTCTTCTCGATTAATAAACTTATTTAAACTGTTATATAAAATTGAAAATACTCCAATTGTCGAAGCTCTAACATTTGCTCCTCTATACATAACAGAAGCTGCTCTTTGAATAGTTTGTTTGTTCAAAGGAGAAAAAAATGATGGAAGTTTTATTCCTTTTTGCAAAAGAGTTAAAATAGTATCGCAAGGATGGCTAACTATACTTCCTGCATATCCTGATACAAAATAAGCTGCTTTTTCAGTAGTTTTTGAATCGTTATATTCTTTCATCTTTTTTGCAAGAGGTTTACTAAATCCTAAGGAAAATACAAAACCAGTCTCTCTTGCTGCTGTAGCTACAACTTTTGAAGGAGTGAGTGCTCTTAGAGATTTAAAAAAGGAATTTCCTATGGTTTGATCATTAAATGCTATTAAAAATGGAGAGGATATTACTCCAATAATTCCGGAGCTTAAAAACATTGATGAAAGATTTACTTTTTTTTGAGGATTATTGAAAAATCTAGAATTTTCAAGATACGCCTGGCATTTTTCTTGTCCAATCATTTGAGCTCCAACAGCTGCTCCAAGTTTGGGAGAAGCTTTAATTCCTTCTAATCCTAATTGCACGGTGCTTATACTTTGAGGAAATTTAGCAGGTGTTCTTAGTGTTATTTTAGGGATTTTTTTTCCTATTTGCAAAGCACTTTTTGCGATAAAACCATAAACTGTAGGCATTATAGCAAGGCCGGCTGAAATAGGTTCTGAAATATTTATAGTTAAATTTTTAAACTTACTATCACTAGGTCCTTTAAATGGATTATATGGTGATAGATAATTCTTAATTGATGATATATAAGACATAATATATTTCCTGTTTTTGTTTTTTAGTTAATTAAAGACTCTGATAGAAGCAAATATATTTACTGCGCCTTAGCGCAGAATATTGATTGATAAGTTGTTGACGAGTATTGATGAAATAAAAATAGTCTCAAAACCACGCGTGATTTTGTTTTGAAATGATTTTATAAAGAAATTTTGAAATATTGTCTTTTTCATGCTCGAAATTCTACAAGTTTTCAGCATTTAAATCAAATAAGCTTGAAATTCTTTCAAAATAGCAGTTTATCAAAAGGTCTCCAAACAGGCTAATTTACAGCAGGCTCATTTACTTTTTTAGTCTTAACAATATATCCTTGTTTTAGCTCAGCTTTATAAACTAGCCAAAGCCCAAGGATTATCACACATGTAGATCCAAGTATTAATGGAGAAGGTGGAGTCTTAAGCAAAACCCACTCAGAAAAAGATGCGAAAATTGGGCTTAAAAGCCCTACAAAAGACAGAAAAGTTGCGGTAAATCTTTTTAATAAATATCCATAGAGATTATAGCAAATGATATTTGAGACGATTGTATAGGCGATGATTCCTTGAATGAAAGCCCCTGTGTGACCCACTGTTACAGGAATAGGAGTCCATTTGTCTAATATTAGTGAGTGAGTGATAGCAAAAATTCCACCAAGTAACATTCCAATGCCATTTGCAGTTAGAGGCGATACTGAGTTATCTTTAACAAGTTTTCTAAGTAAAATCCAGCCATAGACTGATAAGAATACCGCTCCAATAACAGCTATTTCCGGAAGAGATAAATGAAAAAATGAGCTATTTATTTTTTCAGATCCGGATTGCATAAAGAAAACCGGGATAATTCCAATTAAAGCTACTCCCATTCCTAAAATTTTCATAGGGGTTATTTTTTCTTTGAAATGAATGTAAGATAAAATAGCTGCAAAAATTGGTGTTAAACTATATATAAAACAAGTTTTAGAAGCTGAAATATATCTAAGACCATAAAACTCTAGAGCGTTATTTAGATACATACTAAGTATTGCGAGTAGACAAATAGCTCCTAGTTGCTTTTTTGAAACTTTTAGCTGAGATTTTTTTCTAAGTAGCATAAAGCCAAGAATTAAAGTTGAGGCAAACAGCATGCGAATTGCAGTGAAAAAAAGAGGGGTAGAAGAGAAAATTGCCATTTTCCCAATAGCAAAACAACTAGACCACATAGCAAACAACATAAAGGGTAAAAACAGCATTTTAAAACACCTCTTTGCAAGATTTGAGTAAATGATAGCTAAAATGCGATCTTTTCACAATAAAATATGTAGGAAATTATAAAAAATGGAAGATATATAAAATTTTAAATTTATTTTTTTGAAATAGCAAAAGTGCTTAATCAAAAAAAGATTTTAAAAAGCTTTAGGTCATTGGAAGATTGAAGATAAGTTACTGATTAGTAATTATTTTAATCCTTGTTTGAATCAGTAAAATTTGATATTTTCCTTTCAAATCAAACAAGTTTAATAAATTTATACTAAAGGAATATCTAGAATGTTAAATACTTTTATACAAATTTTTAAAGGACCACCTCTTTGGGTTTGGCCATTACTCACTTATCTTCTTTTTGTTGGATTTAAAGCTTTTAAACCAAGAGTTGTCTCTTTAAAAAAAATGTTTATACTTCCAGTGGTATTTTTTATTTTTAGTATTCAAAGGCTAGTTGGTAATATTAATTTTTTTACATCTCTTGTTTGGTTAGCTTCAACGATTATGGGTGTTTTTCTAAGTGTTATTATTTTTAGTAAAACTCAAATAATTGCTGATAAAAAAAATAATTTATTAAAGCTTCCAGGCACATATTCAACTCTTTTTTTGATATTGATTAGTTTTTCACTAAAATTTTATTTTGGGTTTTTAATAGGGAAAGATCCAAATCTTTTAAATGATCCTAGCTTTTTTAACAGATATATTATGGCTGCAACGCTTTCTTTTGGGATGTTTTTAGGAAGAACTTTTTTATATTATTACAAGTTCAAAAAAGCTGAATCTACAAATTTGATAAGCGCCTAATCTAGTTAGATGTTTTTTTTCTTATTTTGAGTTTCCTTTTTTTTCAATATCGTGTATTTTTTAAATCTTATGAATTTTTTATTCAAACTATTATTAATTTTATCCCTGGTTAATGTTATGGCAAATGAAGAATATTATGGCTGCTGGAAATCTCCTATAACCTCAAAAATGTTAACTGAAGGGGCAATTAGTTTTTCAGATATTTTTGTAGATGGTAATGATTTTTATATATCAGAGATGAGACCAACAGAGAAAGGAAGATCAACAATTTTAAAGTTCAACGGCAAAACTTTTGATGAAGTGTTGGATAAAAAGTTCAACGCTAGAACAAAGGTTCACGAATACGGTGGGCTTTCTTTTGCCGTAAAAGATAAAGATATCTATTTTTCTGATTTTGTAGATCAACGAATTTATAAAAAAAATAAAAAGGGTAATTATTTTGCGATTACTGATGTTGCAACTGATAGATATGCAAATTTTATTATAGATGAAACAAGAGACTTAATTTTCTCTGTGCAAGAAGAGCATTTAGAAAATGAAGTTATAAACTCCATTGTAAAAATTGATGAGAATCAAAAAGTTACAAAAATAGCTCATGGCTACGATTTTTATTCATCTTTAGTGATTTCACCTGATAATAAAAAACTAGCATTTTTAGCATGGAATCATCCAGAGATGCCTTGGGATGCAGCAGAGCTATGGCTCGCTGATATAGAAGATAATGGAGATTTAAAAAATTTAAAAAAAGTCGCAGGTTCAAAAAATGAATCTATCTTCCTACCGAGATTTTCTAAAGATGGAGATCTGTATTTTGTTTCAGACAAAACAAACTTTTGGAATTTTTATAAATATTCAAATCAAACTATAGAGCCTATTTATCCAATGGATGCTGAATTCGGCCTGCCTCTTTGGGTTTTTGGAATGTCTACTTATGATTTTTATTATGATAATGGCAGAACATATATCGTTTGCAAGTATAATAAAGATGGTTTTGATCATTTAGCTATTATAGATGTAGAGAATAAAAAGCTAGATGATATAAAAACTGAGTTTACATATATTTCAAATCTAGTCGTAAAAGAGTCTCAAGCCCTGTTTATAGGCGCTTCTGCTGCAAAGGCACAATCTATTGTAAGTTTAGATTTAAAGACCAAAGAATTCGAAGTTTTAAAAAAATCAAGAGATCTAAATATTGATCTTGGATATATCTCAAAGCCTGAGTATTTGGAATTTCCAACTGAGAATAATAAAACAGCTTATATGATCTATTATCCTCCAAAAAACAGAGATTTTTCAGCAAAGAAAAATGAAAAGCCTCCACTAATAGTGAAATCACATGGAGGCCCAACTGCTCAATCAGTAGCTATTTTAAATTTAGAGATTCAATACTGGACATCTAGAGGTTTTGCTTTTGCTGATGTTAATTACTCTGGTTCTACTGGCTATGGAAGAGAATATAGACAAAGACTCTACGGCAATTGGGGGATTTTAGATGTAGATGATTGCGCAAATGCAGCCATGTATTTAGCTAAAAAAAACTTGGTTGATGAAAATAAGTTAATTATCAGAGGGGGATCAGCTGGAGGATATACAACGCTCGCTGCTTTAACATTTAGAGATATTTTTAAGGTTGGTGCGTCATACTATGGGATTAGTGATCTAGAAGTATTTCATGCAGATACTCATAAATTTGAAGCTAAATATGATGAAAAACTAATTGGTAAATATCCTGAAAAAAAACAAGTCTATTTTGATAGATCTCCAATTAATTTTATAGATCAGCTATCTTGCCCAATTATCTTATTTCAAGGAGAAGATGATAAGATTGTACCACCGAATCAAGCGAAGCTTATGTTTGACGCTTTAAATAAAAAAAAGTTGCCAACAGCTTATCTGTTATTTGAAAAAGAAGGTCACGGTTTTAGAAGCGCAGAAAACATTCAAAAAGCAATAGACTCTGAGCTATATTTTTATTCAAAAATCTTTGGGATTGATTTGCCTGATGAAATTGAACCTATAATAATTCAAAATTTAAAATAAAATATGAAAAAATTTAAATTTTTTACTTTTCTTGTTTTAGCTGTTTTTCCTCTGATTTCTTTTGCACAAGATCTTTTTGTTGAAGTTGAAGATAGGGGAAGATCTTTTAAAATTAATATAAGAACTTTTCAAATGCAAAGCTCTTTTGGCGTGTTTAAACTATCTAAAGTTGATATTGAAAAACCAACATTTTCTCATGATGGGATAATAGATCTCTATGTAGTGGTAGATGCTAATAGAAGATCACAAGAGAGCGTTGGGCCATATAAAGGTTCTTTTATCTTAAGAAGAAGCGTAAATATTCCTGAGGGAAGATACTCTCTTTATATTAATGATGAAGATTATGGGTTTTTATATATTTTAGAAGATCACATCTATTTTGATCCTATTAATTGTTTATAACAGGTAGTTTTTGCTATAATCTTTAGAAACATTTAGCAAATTTTTTTTATGAACGAAATTTTATTTTTAATTCACATTTTATTAGTAATCTTATTTTTATTTGTAGCACTCAGGCTTGGTAAAAATTATCTACTTGTTTTTGCAGCGATACTTGCTTTGATTGCTAATTTGTTTGTTATCAAGCAAATAGATCTATTCTCTAAAACGGTTACTGCTACAGATGTATTTATTATAGGCGCTATTTTCTCTCAAAACCTTCTTCAAGAATACTTTGGAAAAGAAATTGCTATAAAAACTATAAAAATTACTTTTTTTTCTATGCTATTTTTTTTAGTGATGTCAAAGATACAGCTTTTATATATTCCAAGTCATTTAGATTCTACCCATGCATCTTTTCAAAATATATTATCATCCTCTCCTAGGATTATTATTTCTTCTATGGTGGCATTTTTTCTAACCCAAAGATTAGATATCTATTTTTTTTCATTTTTAAAAAAAATATTTAAAGCTAAATATCTGCCTCTTCGTATGGGACTATCATCGATCGTAGTTCAGTTTATAGATACTCTATTGTTTAGCTTTTTAGCCCTGTGGGGTATAGTAGATCATATTTTTGATATAATTTTATTTAGTTTTATTATAAAAAGTTTGGTGATTATTTTTAGTGCATCTTTTATGAAACTCTCTAAATATTTTATGAAAAACGAAAACAAAAACGAAAACAAAAACGAAACGATATATGAATAAATTTAAATTTGAAGTTTTACACACCTCAAAAAAGTCAAAAGCAAGAGTTGGAAAAATCTATACTCCCCACGGAATTATTAACACCCCAAGTTTTGTAGCTGTTGGGACAAATGGTACTATAAAAGCTCTAGATAATAAAATGATAGAATCTATTGGGCTAGATCTAATGTTTTGTAATACTTATCATCTAATCCTGCAACCGGGCTCAAAGCTTATTAAAAAGGCAGGAGGAATACACAAATTTATAAATAGAGATATGCCAATTATCACTGACTCTGGTGGTTTTCAGGTGTTTTCTCTAGCATTCGGTTCTGTTGCATCTGAGTTAAAAAGCAAAGGCCAAAAAAAAACAAACTGCACTCTTCTAAAAATAACAGAAGAGGGAGCTACTTTTAGATCATATAGAGATGGAACAAAGATACTCTTAACTCCAGAGAGCTCTATCCAAGCTCAAAAAGATATAGCTTCTGATATAATCATACCATTAGATGAGCTTCCTCCTTACCATATGGATTTAAAAGCTTTAAAAGAGTCTTTAGATAGAACTCATAGATGGGAGAAAAGATCTTTAGACTACCATTTAAAAAATAGACAAAATCAAGCTATGTATGCAGTTATTCACGGTGGTATAAATAAAGACTTAAGAGAAAAAAGCTCAAAGTATTTAAGTAGTTTAGATTTTGATGGTTTTGCAATAGGGGGCTCTGTTGGAAAAAATAAAAAAGAGATGGTTGAAATGTTAACATTTACCATGAATCATCTCCCCAAAGATAAACCAAATCATCTTCTCGGAATAGGGGATATCTCCTCTCTAGAAGAGTGTATTCCTCTCGGTATAGATACTTTTGATAGTTCATATCCTACAAAAGCTGCAAGGCACGGGTTTGCTTTAACCAATAAAAAAGGTATAAAGCTTACTAAAAAAGAAAATGAAATGAATTTTAATCCTATAGATAAAAATTGCTCATGTTATACATGTAAAAATTTTACTCTTTCATATTTACATCATCTATTTAAAGCAAAGGAGCTCACAGCTCTTAGTTTAGCGAGTATTCATAATCTTCATTTTATGGTTGAGTATATGAAAGATATTAGAGAGAAGATTTTAATTGGTGAGATTTAGCTATTATTTTTTTTAAATATTTATATAATGTTTATTCAACTAATTTAGGAGGTTTTGTATGACGACATATGCAATAAAAATTACTCAAGAAATCCTAGGCTCTGATGATAAGCTAGTTCTTTTCAGTAAACCTTTGAAGTCAGAAGATCATATAGCAAAACTAAAGAAAAGATTAATTTTAGATGATACAAAACTATCTAGATATGGTAATTATTTCACTGAGACAAAAAAGGCATTGAAAATACAAAATGTAGTTTCTAGAATTTTTCATACAATAACAGCTTTTTTTTCTGATTTAATTACCTGGCCATCTAATTATAAAACGAGATTTATAGAAAATATACCGGTTAGGCAATATCTACTAAAAAAAGGACTAAATGAAGGGTATTTGCTTATGAATAAAGAGCTACCTAAATATATTCATTTTATTACTAAAGAAGAAGGCTCTGACGGAAATTATACTATAACTCGAAAAATGCAATCTAAAGATGCTACTTTATCGAATATTTCCCTATCTGAATTTTTTCATCGAGGTTATTCTAGCTGGTCTGTTCCGCCAGATGATCTAAGAGATATATTTACTCATAGATTTCCAGATGATTATAGATAAAAGTTAAAACAAAATAAGTTTTTTGATTTGATATTTCTTTTGGGCTGAATTTTTCAATATTCTATTAGATTTATCAATTCATATTTAATAAATTTACATATAACTTATCAACCTATTATATAGGTTATATAACCTCTAATAATGGTAGGTTTAAAGAGTTTTTGGATATAAAACTCTCGAAAATTTATTTTTTTTTAATTAAATCAAATCTTTATAAAAGATTTGATTGAAGAAAAAAATAAAGTAGAGCATCTTTTATAGAAAAGGGATTAATAAAATGATATTCAAAGATTTAGATAAATGCTATACAAGGGCGTTTTTATTTTCATTTCATAAAAAGAAGCTTTTTTTTACCTATCCATTTATTTTTCTAATTGGAATTATCCATATTTTTTTTAAATCGTTATCTGTAAGTTCTGGAAGTTGGTCAACTTTAAGTTTCGTTTTTCTGCCCATTTTTATTACTTTCGCTATTTTATTTGTTCTTGGAGTGTTCTTGGCAAGAATATATTACCACGATGTTAAAAATTTAAAATGCTCATATTTGGCGATTTTAAAAAAGTCTGTAGATAAGATCTCTCAGACTTTTTATATATCTATATTATCTATATTTACTTTTGTAGTTTTATGGATAGTTTTTGGGTTTTTAGCTGCTATTAAAGATATTCCTCATATCGGTTCATTTATTGGAGTTTTCATATCTATAATCGCTTATTTGTTAATACTTTTTTTCATAGTGCTTATCATTTTAAATTTTTTATTTTTATTTTTCTTAACTCCTTCTATTTCTTTAAAACAGAAAATGAGGATTAAAGGTTTTTTTGAAATTTTAAAAAATTTAAAGAAAAATATTTTTGCAAATTCCTCTCTATTTTTAATAGCTTTACTAACTGTTTTCATACCTAGTGTTTTTTTATATATTTCAGCTGCTTTAACAAAAAACTATTTTGCTATTAGATTAGATAGTATTTATTTAGGGTTAGAGTCTTTTTTTATTATGATTCCATTTTCTATTTTGATAACGCCTTTTGTGATTTTCTTTTTTAATTTTTCAATTGAGAGTTTCAATATATTGCATAAAATGGACTCTAAATAATGTCAAAAGTTACTTTTTTAGGAACAGGAGCTTCTACTGCAGTGCCTGTTATTAATTGTAGATGCACAACATGCAGATCAGATTCAAGATATAACAAAAGATTAAGACCATCAGTATTAATTGAGAAAAACAGAAAAAAAATACTTATAGATGTAGGGCCTGATATCAGAATGCAAGCTGTGAGATATAAGATTAAAAAAATAGATGTTTTGATTTTAACACATGCTCATTTTGATCATATAGCGGGATTAGACGATCTAAGGATATTTAATCGTATCCAAGAAAAGCCAATTCGTTGTTATCTTTTAAAAGAGACTTTTAAAGAGATAAAAATTAAATTTGATCATTTTTTCAAAAGAAATTTAAAACATCACACGCAAGGTGCGAAATTTGATTTTCATGTTTTAGATGGAAAAAAACAAAACTTTAGATTTGAAGATATGTCCTTTGAGTATTTTTCGTATTTTCAAGATTCAAAAAAGGTTTTAGGTGTAAGAGTTGATGATTTTGCCTATATAACAGATATTAAAAGATATGATGAAAAGATTTTTAAAAAGTTAATGAATTTAGATGTTTTGGTTTTAAGTGCTCTTAGACATCAAAAATCGGATGTTCATTTTAATATAAAAGAGGCAATAGAGTTTATAAAAATAGTTAAACCAAAAAAAGCGTATCTAACTCACCTAGGTCATGAAATCGAGTATTTAAGGGATTCTAAAAAACTTTTAAAAAATGTTTTTCTCGCTTATGATGGACTAGAGATAAAATTCTAAGTAAATTTTAAGAATTAAAAAAAAATGTCAACAAAAGATCCAATAGATTTAGGGAAAACCCGTCTTCTAGAAATAGAAAAAAATAAGAGCGCTCTTTTAGTTGGCGCTTATAAATCAAACAAAGAAAAAAGTATTAGATTAGAGCATTTAGAAGAGCTAAAAAGTTTAGCCATAACTTTTGGGCTTCAAACAATCGAAAAAATGTTAGTTCACATTAGAAAAATAGAGACTTCTACATATATCGGTTCTGGAAAGGTTGAAGAGATAAGAGATTTATGCGAAGAGAAAAATATAGATATTGTAATTTTCGATATCGATATAGCGCCACATCAACAAAGAAATTTAGAAAGAGAAATAAAAAAAACTATTATCGATAGAACGGAGCTAATTTTAGGCGTTTTTGCTATTCATGCACGATCAAATGAATCAAAACTCCAAGTAAAGCTCGCGCAATTTAAATATGAGATGCCACGGCTTAAAAGAATGTGGACACATCTAAGTAGGCAAAGAACAGGCGGCAGCTCTGGTGGCTATCTAAAAGGCGCTGGTGAGAAACAAATTGAGATTGATAGACAGATTTTAAAAAAGAAGGTATCCGATCTTCAAAAAGAAATAGGTAAGATAAAAGAGCAAAGAGAGCTTCAAAGAAAAAAAAGAAAAAAACAAGAGATTCCATCTTTTGCGATTATAGGTTACACGAATTCTGGGAAATCTACTTTAATGAATGCTCTTACAGATGCAAAAGTTTTAGTTGAAGATAAGCTATTTGCTACTTTAGATACTACAACTAGAAAATATTCTCTTCCAAATCATCAGCAAGTAGTTTTAACCGATACTGTCGGGTTTATAAGAAAGCTTCCTCATACTTTAATAGCAGCTTTTAAATCAACTCTAGAAGAAGCTGTTTCAGCTGACATACTTATTCATTTAGTAGATGTCTCAAATGAAAATGCAAAAGTGATGGCAGAGGCGAGTATAGAAGTTTTAAAAGAGCTTAAAGCTGATGAAAAACCAATCATTACCTGTCTTAATAAAATCGATGAAATCTACGATCAATCTTTCATTACCTATTTTAAATTAAACTATCCAAAAACTGTAATAATCTCAGCTTTAAAAAAAGAAGGGTTTGAAGATTTGATGGATAAGATGATTCATGAAATTTCAAGTCTTAGAAAAATTATAAAACTCAAAATTCCTCAAAGCTATTATAAGCTAGTATCTGAGATTATAAAAGAGGGTAGGATAATATCTTTGAACTATGAAGAAAATGATATTTTAATAGAAGCAGAAGTTCCTAAAATGCTTCAAACAAAACTTCAAATGTTCGAAGTTTAAATTAACTTAAAAATGTAAATAGATGTTTGCTAAAAAGCATTGAAAAGGCTTTTTATCCAAATTCACTCTTTGGACTAAAAGTGAAAAACTAACTAAAAAAATTAGTTTTTACAACGTCTATAATACCTTTTGTGAACATCTCAATTCCAAGTAAGATAATGATCATACCTCCAATTTTCTCTACAGCTAAAATACCTTTATCACCTAAAACTCTTTTAATAAAAGAGGCAGCGAGGAGTAAAATTAAAGATGGTATCCAAGCGAGGATCAAAGCTCCAGATGTAACGAGTGGGCCAACTCGAGCAGATAAAATAAACATAGCTGCGATAGTAGCCGGGCCTGCGAGTCCTGGAATAGCAAGAGGTATTATAAAAGGCTCATGACCGTGCAGATCTTTTTTATTAGCATGCTCTAGTTTTGGAAAGATCATATTTAGGGCTATAATGATTAGAAGTAGACCGCCTCCAATACCTATTGTAGAAGTAGAGATTTGAAGAGCTTCGAGCATACGTTTGCCGAAAAAAGCAAAACCTAAAAGTACAACCAAGGCAATAAGAAGCTCTCTAATTATAATTTTAATTTGTTTTTTGTGGCTATATCTGGCTAGCAATGATACAAAAACTGGAATCTCACCGATTGAGTTAAAGACGAAAAATATGTAGATTGCTGATTGAATAAAAGACATTTTCTCTACAGGAATCGTAACATCCATATGATATAACCTCGTAATTTTTTTTTTACTATTTAGATATAAAAAGTATTATACGCATCTTTTGTTTTTTTTTCATGCTGTTTTTTTTGGTTTTTGTTATATTTTTAACTAAATATAGATTGATATCTAAGGATTTTTATGAAAAAAAAATTTAACATTTTGACAATTGGCTGCAAAGCTAATCAATATGAGTCCCAAGCTTATTCAGATCAGCTAACTACCCTTGGGCTAGTTTCAACAAAAGATGACAATGCTGATATTTGTATTGTAAATGCATGCTCTGTTACAAATAGCGCAGATAAAAAGTCTATTAATGCTATAAAATCTTTGAAAATGAAAAATAAAAGTGCAAAATTTTACTTTACAGGATGTATTTCAAAAGAATTCAAAGAAAAACTAGATAGCGATATAATATTTATACCTAATACTCAAAAAGAGAGTTTGGTTGATGAAATCTTTCCAAATAGAATAGTTCCGAAATTCAGAATAAAAAATTTTGATAATCACACAAGAGCATTTGTAAAAATTCAAGATGGCTGCGACTCTTATTGCACCTATTGCATCATTCCATTTACAAGGGGAAGGTCTAGATCTAGAAAAGCTGAGGAGATATTGAGTGAAATAGAAAGGCTCACAGACAATGGGTATAAAGAAATTGTTTTAACGGGGATCAATTTAGGAGAATATAACTCTGATATATCTTTTGTAGATCTTTTAAAAGAGATTCACGAAATTGAAGATGTAAAAAGAATCAAATTATCTTCTATTCATCCCCATGATATTACAGATGAGATGATTGATCTTTTGATAAACTTTGAAAAAATGAGTAAATATCTTCATATCTCATTGCAGTCAGGATCTAATAAGATTTTAAAAAAAATGAGAAGAAAATATACAACTGAAATTTTTATAGAAAAGATAAAAAAACTGACATCTCTAAACAGAGATTTTACATTTATGACAGATCTAATAGTTGGGTTTCCATCAGAGACTATAGAAGATGTTGAAAATACAATAAATATTATAAAGAGAGCTGAATTTACAAAAGTGCATCTTTTTCCATACTCTAAAAGACCAGATACTTTAGCTGCAAAATTCTTAGAACAAGTAGATAAAATTGAAGTTGATAAAAGAAAGAAGCTTTTATCTAAAAGTGCAAATGAAATAGCTTTTGCTAAAAGGGAAAAATTTATAGGAAGAGAGATGATGGTTTTATTTGAAAGTATGAAAGATGATTATTTTGTAGGATCAACTGATAACAATCTTTCAGTGCATGTAGCTAAATGCTTTGAGATAAAATCTAATGATATAAAGAAAGTCAAACTTATGAAAAATATGGATGGATATATTTTGGGTGAACTATGCAAATAAAAATAAAACAAAAGTTTAATATAATCTCGCATAGTATTGGAACAAAATTTTTGATTGTGAATTCAAAGTATTTTGTTCAGATCTTCCCAGGGCTACTGCATTTTAAAGATCTAGATTCCAGTAAAAATTTTAAAATATTTTTAGATTTTGTTGGGCCTGTTAAAAATTTTACGATTTCTCAAAATCTCTTAAATGGTGATATAAAAGTCTCTTTTCATGCTAAAGATGGTTTTTTATCATATAAGATATTTAACCCTGAAAAAGCTACTTGTATTCATTTTGAAAGGTTGCCTCAAGATGAGATTTCAATAAAACTAGATAAAACGAAAAAGATTAAACCAAAAGAAACCCTAATCCTTCCAATAGCCATTTCTTATCTAAAAAAACCAGAAGAGTTTTTATTTTTAGGGATTCATAAAAAGCAAGATTTAGATTTTATTCATAAAAGAGAGAATCTTTTAGAGTTATTGCCTTTTTTATTTTTATACTCTCAATTTTTCAAAGATATTCAAACAAAAAAATGTCTAAGAGAAAACTGCCTAGTTAGAGAGCTTGGTAGGAAAATTCAAAATAGAGAAAGAGAAGAAATTGAAGATCAATTTATAAAAGTTTATAAAGCGCATTTCACAGATTCATTTATACCAAGAGTAAATGATGAAGATTTTCAAAATATCATTCCATTAGTAGAAGAAAAAGATGCAAAGCCACTCCATATTTTACGAAAGCTTTTCTATATTATTAAATCGATTTTAATAGATCAAAAGTTAGATGAAATATTTTTGCTTCCAGCTCTTCTTATTCCTTTTCACTCTGGCAAAGCTTTAAATATAAACTTGCCAATAGGAAGCTTTGATATTGAATGGTCTAAAAAACTTATAAAAAAACTTATTTTTAGACCAAAAAAAGATGTGAAATTAAAACTTCATTTTCAATCAAAAATCAAAGGATATAGACTCAAAACTTCTATAAAACAAAAAGGTAAATTTTTTAAAAATAGAGATTTGCTGTCTTTTGAAAAGAATAAAAGCTATTATTTTGATAAGTTTCAAAAATAAGTGCTTAAGGAATATTCATGAATAAAAAATTTGCAACTGCAATTAACTGTATGGATGGTAGAGTGCAGCTACCTGTAATTCATTGGTTAAAAAAAGAAGCTCAAGTAGATTATGTGGATATGATAACAGAGCCAGGACCAAATAAGGTTCTATCAGAAAATAAAGATAGAATAGTAATAGAATCTATAAAAAAAAGAGTTGAAATATCAACAAAAAGACGTATTTTAAAACTAATAGCTATCGTAGGGCATTTTGATTGCCTCGGAAATCCAGCTAAAAAAGATACTCAACTTAAAGAGATTAGATCTGCTATTGAAGTTGTAAAATCTTGGAATCTTGATGCTAAGATAATTGGATTGTGGGTTGATGAGAATTTTAAAGTGAATCAAATCGATTAATAATATTTTTTTTAATTTTTTAAACTGGTAATAGGTGTGTTTCTTCAGAAGGATTCTCCTCGGACTTATTTATAGAATCTTCTTCTTCTCCTTTAGGGGACAAAGATTCCTGGTCGGTGGTAATCCAAGATTGTGCTTTTGCTTTTAGCGAAGGTAGTAATTCAGCTATTTTATGAGCTTTGAATTTTTTTATCCCCATTTCTCCACGGATCATTAAACCACAAGAGAATATGGTAGATATTACAAAAATCGCACTCATACTTATTCCAGCGATAATTCTTAAAGTGCTATTAGTTTGTAATCCTGCTTTAATTGTTACAGGTCCCACCATAAATAATGAAGTTGCCAAAAAAAGTTGGCACCCTCTTGAAAAACCTGTAGGATGGTAAGATGGAGGAATTTGATATTCTTCAGATAACAATATTGGATTAGCGATTTGAGCTAAACCTTTATAAGTGGCTATAGCTTTAATTTTATCATCATAGGCGTCTCCTCGTTCAAAAGAGAATTGGATATCAGAGTCTCTTACTCGTGGAATACTCATCTTATAATCTTTGTAAATTGTTATTTCAGAGCAAGACTATAGTTAATGAAAATCTTTTAAACAAGCATAATGTTTTGTGAAAATGCAATGCAGAATTATCAGCTGGGGATATTAAGATAAGCTTTATTTTGAAGTATTCATGAACTGAATATTTTTTGAGCTATTGAAAAACAATCGTGGTTTTTGTTATACCAAAGAAAAGAAAAAAGCTAATCCATGCAAAAACATTTAGACCTATTATTAGAAAAAAAACATTCAGATCCACATTCATTTTTGGGGCTTCATGACGATGTAATTCGTATTTTTAGCCCTAAAAAAGAAACGCTATTTCTAGAAATTAACAATAAAAATGTTGAGGCCAAAAACATTGATAAAAGAGGACTTTTTGAATATAGACTAGATAGAAAAATTAAAAATTTAGATTATAAGATTTATTTATCTACAGGTAATCTTATCCATGATCCATATGCATTTGAGACAACTCTAAAAAATGAAGATATTCAAAACTTTCTAAATAAAGATCATTCTAATCTCTATAATATTTTGGGAGCTCATAAAAGAGTAATTAATGATGTTGAAGGTGTTGAGTTTAGCTTGTTTGCTCCAAATGCAATAGGAGTAGCTGTTATAGGAAGTTTTAATGATTTTGATGGAAAGATAAATCCTTTAAAAAATGTTAATAATTCTGGGGTATGGCAGATATTTATGCCTTCCGTTGATTGGGGCTCTTTATATAAATTTGAGATAACAACTTCTTGTGGGAACGTTTTAGTAAAAACCGATCCTTTTGCTTATTTTACAGAGCTAAGACCCCACAATAGCGCTATTGTATCGAATTTAGAGAGTTTTAATTGGGAAGATAAAGATTGGGTAGATAATAGAAAATGTAAAAACTTAAACAGGCCAATTAATATTTATGAAGTGCACTTGCAGTCTTGGCTGCAAGGAGAAGAGTTTTTTTTAAACTATAGAGATTTAGCACATAAATTAGCTTCCTATCTAAAAGATATGGGATTTAATTATATTGAGATAATGCCAATAATGGAGCATCCATTAGATGATTCATGGGGATATCAAGTAACTGGATTTTTTGCTATAACTTCTAGATATGGATCTTTAGAAGATTTTCAGTATTTTGTAAATTACATGCATAAAAATAATATCGGGGTTATTTTAGATTGGGTGCCTGCTCACTTTCCTGTAGATGATTTTGCTTTAAATAAGTTCGATGGTTCTTATTTGTTTGAGCATGAAGATAAAGCTCTAAGAGAGCATCCTCAATGGACTACTTCAATTTTTGATTATAGAAAAAATCATATTCAGAATTTTTTAATCTCTAGCGCATGTTTTTATTTAGAAAAATACCATATTGATGGTCTAAGGGTAGATGCTGTCTCTTCAATGCTATATTTAGATTTTGGAAGAGATAAATCTCAGTGGAAAGAAAACAAGCTCAGAGATAATAAAAATTTAGAGGCTACTCAATTTTTAAAAAAGTTAAATAAAAAAGTATTGGATAGTTATCCAGATGTTTTGATGATTGCAGAAGAGGCAACAGCATATAAGGGAGTTACTGATAAAAGTAGCTTAGGTTTTGATTTTAAATGGAACATGGGATGGATGAGAGATACCCTAAAATATTTTATGGAGCCAATAGATAAAAGAGAGGATAGTCACAATGATCTAACATTTTCTATTATGTATGCATTTGATGAAAAATTTATTCTTCCGTTTTCTCATGATGAAGTAGTTCATGAGAAAAATTCATTATTTAACAAGATGAGAGGAGATAATATTTTAGAGAAATTTGCAAATTATCGACTTTTATATAGCTATATGATTTGTCATCCTGGAAAAAAACTAACTTTTATGGGCTCAGAGATAGCTCAAATAAAAGAGTGGGATAATTTCTCTGAAATTAGCTGGGATCTTTTAAAAAATCCGATGCACAAAAAATATCAAGATTTTGTAAGAGATATAAATCATCTATATCTTGAAGCTCGAGCGCTATATGAGGATGATTTTTCATTTGATGGATTTAAATGGGTAGATATCAGAGATAAGAAAAATTCAGTTATTTCATATTTAAGAATATCTAAAAAATCGAAACTACTATGTATCCATAACTTTTCAAAAAACTCTCTAAAAAACTATTTTTTAAAACTAGAAAATATTGAAAATGCAAATCTAATTTTTAATACAAATTTAGAAAAATATTTAGGAGATGAAAAAGAGCCCAGGAGTGTAAAAATAACGTCTAATGGGTTATACTTTGACATAGCCGCTTTTACAACTTTGATATTAGAGGTTCAAATTGCTCAGTAGAAAAATAAAAAATCAAAAAGATTATATAAGTCTTATAGATGAGCTTATTGAACACGATAAACACTACTATAAAGAAGCGAGGCCTATAATTTCAGATTACGATTATGATCAGCTAATAAAGGAGCTTCAAGCTTTTGAAAAAGAAAATCCAACTTTAGTACATCCAAACTCACCAGCTCTAAGAGTTGGAGAGGCTTTAACTCAAGGTTTTAAACATTTCTCTCATCTAACACCTATGATGAGTCTTGCTAACACATATTCAAAAGACGAGCTAAAAGAGTTTATTAAAAGAATTTATAAACTCTTAGAAAAAGAAGATGTTAAATTCTGTACTGAGTTAAAAATGGATGGAACAGCAATATCTATTAGATACGAAAAAGGACATCTTACTCAAGCTTTAACTAGGGGGAATGGTAAAACAGGAGATGATGTCACTTTAAATATCAAAACTATAAAAACTCTTCCTTTAAAGCTTCCAGGAAACAAAAAAAACATTCCCGATCTCTTAGAAGTTAGAGGAGAGGTTTTTATACATAAAAACATTTTTAAAAAACTAAATGAAAAAAGAGAAATTGATGGATTAGATGTTTTTGCAAATCCAAGAAATGCAGCAGCAGGTTCATTAAAACTTTTAGATCCTAAAGAAGTTGCAAAAAGACATTTAGATCTTATTTGTTATTCAATTGCAAATGCTGAGAATTTTGTTTCCTCTCAATTTGAAATGCATGGCTACTTAAAAGAATTAGGACTTCCTGTTTCATCGGAAAAACATTTTAATCTCTGTAAAAATTTAGAAGACATTTTGTCTTTTGCAAATAAAATAGAAAAAAAAAGAGAGAGCCTTAGTTTCGAAATCGATGGCATCGTTATAAAAGTAGATGATGTAAAAGCTCATAAAGCCCTTGGTTTTACTGGAAAATCTCCTAGATCCGCTGTAGCTTATAAATTTGCAGCAGAGAGGGCTATAACAACTATAAAGGATATTACAATACAAGTTGGAAGAACAGGCGTTTTAACCCCTGTAGCTGAGTTAGAACCTGTATTTGTAGCGGGATCTACAATATCAAGAGCAACTCTTCATAACATCGATGAAATCAAAAGAAAAGACATTAGAATTACAGATACAGTAGCTATAGAAAAAGGCGGAGATGTTATCCCAAAAGTTGTAAGCGTTGATTTTACTAAAAGAAAAAAGGAAGCTAAAAAATTTGAGATGCCAAAAAAATGTCCAATTTGCTTATCTGATGTAACAAATATAGAAGGCGAGGTTGCCTATCGCTGCATAAATTTAAATTGCAAAGGCCAAAATCTCAGAAGGCTTAGTTATTTTGCAGCAAAAAATGCTATGGATATCGAGCATTTAGGAACTAAAGTCATGCAGACTTTAGTTGAAAAGGGTTTTGTATCAAAACCCTCTGATATATATCTATTAAATGAAGAGATGCTGTCAGAGCTTGAAGGGTTTAAAGAAAAATCTATAAAAAATTTATTAGATAGCATTGAAAAATCAAAAAAATGCACATTTTCTAGATTCATAATGGCACTTGGAATTAAATATGTGGGATCAGAGAGTGCTGATCTTTTAGCAAATCATGCAAGAGATATAAAAACTCTTAAAAAACTCTCTAAAGAAGAGCTTATAAATATTGAAGGTATTGGAGATATTGTAGCTCTTTCTATCATAGATTATTTTGAAGATCAAAATAATTTAGATGAAATTGAAAAACTCCTATCTTTAGGCCTCTCTCCTCAAAAACCCAAAGAGACAAAAAAAGATCATCTATTTTTTAATAAAACGTTTGTTTTAACAGGCTCTTTAGAAAAGTATACAAGAGATGAAGCCAAAAGGTTGATTAAAGAAAGAGGAGGGAAAACCTCTAGCTCTGTTAGCAAAAATACAGACTTTGTTTTAGTAGGATCTGAGGCTGGTTCTAAATTTGAAAAAGCTAAAAAATTAGGTATAAAAACTCTTACAGAAGAAGAGTTTTCAGCTATGCTCTAAATCTAGCAGTAAAAATATTAGAAGATCTCACACCTGGGCAATCCGTTCTAATAGGATCAATCATTAAATCGGATGTTATTGAACTCTTAAAATTATTTGGAACGACAACATTAGATGTATCTATGCCATAATATTCTCTCCTTAACCTCTACGAAATAATGCTCTAGATGGGGCTAAGAGATAATAAAATCCCCAGTAAGTTAATTTAAATGGAAAGCTAACAGCTTTAAAAAGTCCAAAAAATAGCATTTTACAAGTAACTTTAATGTATAAGCCCAAACGTTTTGAAGGTTTAGATATCTTTGAGATAGTTTTATATGCTTTTAAATAAGTTTTATTGGAAGTTGCTTTTTGAGCAATTAAACCATATGCCAAATCTCTTGCATAGCTGCTCTGTATTTTGTTTGCTGTAGATAGAGCTTTTTCAAGTTTATCTTTTTTTATGTATGCGTTAGTTACATCATTTAAAATGGTTTGTTTAATTGAGTTGTTTGTAACTAAAGTGTTCGCGATTCTTATTGCATCTTGAATTCTTGCTTCCATGTCAGAGGATAAGTAAAGAGCTACATTTTTTTTGGCAATTATTTTTAAAGCCATATTTTTTAGTCTGCTATCAGTGATTAAAAGAGCTATTCTTTCGGCATGGCCTAAATGATTTGTAGGAAATGTTTTTTGAGCAATTTTATGATAAAGTTCATTTTTCATTTGTGGATCTATTATTTTTGAAGTAACTCTACCGGCATTTATAAGATGTTCAGGAGATCTTCT
>SDBV01003256.1_pt1 | contig 24095 bp, 19 predicted proteins | sample 2277081 | NCBI WGS metagenome assembly SDBV01 (sample SAMN10402039, study PRJNA504765) | marine sediment metagenome | isolation source: marine sediment core GS10_PC15, 223 cmbsf | place: Arctic Ocean: Southern Knipovich Ridge | collected 2010 | reverse complement strand
CCTTGGTGGTGGAACGTTTGACGTTTCTATTTTAGAAATTGGCGATGGCGTATTTGAAGTGCTTGCCACAAATGGAGATACCCATCTTGGTGGAGATGATTTTGACAATGCCGTCATTCATTGGATTTTAGACGAATTCAAAAAAGAAACTGGCATCGATCTTTCCAAAGACAAAATGGCTTTGCAACGGATTAAAGACGCTGCGGAAAAAGCAAAAATTGAGCTTTCTGGAACACAATCTACAGAAATCAATCAACCCTTTATCACAATGGATCAATCTGGCCCCAAACACTTGGCAATGACTTTGAGTCGCGCAAAGCTTGAAGAATTGACCTTTGATTTGGTTGCAAGAACCAAACAGCCTTGTCTAAAAGCCCTCAAAGATTCTGGTCTTTCCAAAGATCAACTCGATGAAGTGATCTTAGTTGGTGGAATGACAAGAATGCCCGCTGTGCAAAAATCCGTGATAGAAACTTTTGGAAAAGAACCTCATAAAGGTGTGAACCCTGACGAAGTTGTAGCTATTGGTGCTGCTATTCAGGGTGGCGTTTTGGCAGGAGATGTGAAAGATGTGCTTCTTTTAGACGTCATTCCTTTGACGCTAGGAATTGAAACATTAGGTGGTGTGATGACGCCTCTTGTCGAGCGTAATACCACCATTCCTGTGCAAAAAAAGCAGGTCTTTTCCACAGCAGCCGATAATCAGCCCGCTGTCACCATCCGCGTGCTTCAAGGAGAGCGCAAAATGGTAGAAGATAACAAGGAAATTGGACGCTTTGATTTAAGTGAAATTCCTCCATCCTCTAGAGGGATTCCTCAAATTGAGGTCGCTTTTGACATCGATGCTGACGGAATTTTGCATGTCTCTGCAAAAGATCTCAAATCTGGCAAAGAACAGAAGATCAAAATCGAAGCCAAATCAGGTCTCGATGACAATGAGATCAATCGTATGGTTAAAGACGCTGAAGAACATGCCGAAGACGATAAACAGAAAAAAGAGGTCGTAGAGGTCAAAAATGAGGCCGATGCCCTCATTTTTAGATCTGAAAAGGCGCTCAATGATTATACGGACAAGATCCCTCAAGAAATCAAGGATCAGATCCATGAAAAAATCGAGGAGCTCAAAAAGGCCATTTCTTCTGGAAATACCGAAGAAATTCGCGAAAAAACCAGTGAGTTGAATACAACCATTCAGAAAATTGGCGAGCACATGCAAGGCGCCCAAGAAGCTCAGGGTCAACCAGATGCACAAACTTCATCTGAAGATGTCAAAAAATCCAATCAAAAAGAGGATATTGAAGACGCAGAAGTCGAAGTTATGGACGAAGAAAGTAAATAATTTTATTTCCAAGGGGGTTAGAAATCATCTAACCTCTTCATTCTCAGTCACCTAGATCCACCTGATCTTAATCTTATCTTAACTTTTTTTTGTTAAAATATACTTATAACAAAACAGGTATATTATGTCTGCTCCAGTTACAGAAGAAAAAATGTTAGCTACTCTTGGAACGTATGAGAAATTCTTTACTCAAGCCAAGGCTGATGCTACATATTCTATTGGCCTTTTAAAGTTACAAAATTATCTCACTAATCGCCAAGGTGATATTACTCAAAGCATCCCTGTTTTAGCAAAATTAGGTGTACTAAACGGTCTTATCACCGAAAGATCACTAGATCGTCACGTGGATACTGGCCAACTTGCCGCTGTTAGCAGCTTGATCACTTTTTATATAGAGGGTGCCTCTAGAGATGGCTTTGTTCCTCAAGGTGATAAAAAGCCTCCTGGCGATATAAAACAACCAAAAGGCTCTGATGATGAAGGAGAAAAAACCGATACACCCAAAGGCGCTAAATCTTCTGCAGGTTCTTCAAAATCTGGTGGAACTGATGGCATAGCATTTGATCTTAAAACCTTTGAATCTGTTATTGATGCTTCAAATCCTGTAGGTATTGTCAATGGTACAGATCTGACATCCAACAACTGTTTCTTAATTTCTTTAGTTCAAGTGATTTTTAATACACCTGAATTAAGACGAACATTTCTTACACAGCCCTCACAAAATGATCGAGAAATTTGGCAAAACTTAGCTCTTGCTTATGCTCAAAAAATACAAGATCCACGTACTAAACTTAATGTAGAAGCATTACGTTTTTTACTTTTAGACAAAGGAATTGATCTATTTAACCAACAAGATGCAGCGCAGATTTTGGAACTAATGGTAGCTAACATTAATATCGAACATTTAAAAAGTGTTTGGACAGAAGTTTTGCATTTCGATCTTGAAAGAGCAAAAGCTTCAGAAAAAGAAGATGGGATTAAATTAAATGATGAAGCACATCCTTATTATTATAAAGATGACTCTATGTTTCTTCATCATCTTCCCCTCCCAGAACCTCAAGTAGGAAAATACGACTTGGGTTTTTGGTTAATGCCTCAACCTCCTTCTATGCCAGCTCTTTTTCGAGATTTTACAACTGCCGATCCAAGAGGCTTAGATGCACGTCGAGTGATCACAACAAATGGAACTGTTGAAGCCTCTATCGATCTTCATCATTATAAAATAAAAGCTCTTAAAGACTTTTTAGCTCTGCAGCTTTTGCGTTTTGATAATTACGGAAATAAAATCAATGCATCAGTCGATGCCAAAGATTCATTTGCGACAGGGCATAAACTTCAAAGTTTCATTGTGCATGATGGCTATACTATGAAAGGTGGTCACTACGTTTCTTATGTTAAAAAGCAAGATCAATGGTATCGTTGTGATGACTCTCAAGTACGTCCAGCAAAAGAAGCTGAAGCTTTTAGAGCCGCTGGGGACGCTTATCTTTTCTTTTATCACAGAAATCGCTAGAAAAACTTTCCGAAGAATCGTGAAAGATCTTGAAATGTGGTAAAGACAAACAGCATGATAAACAAGATCATAAATGGAATCGTGACACGATTCATGGTTTTCATAGACACGCGTTTGCGTGTGATCAATTCATATGTATAAAATACAACATGCCCTCCATCAAGGGGTGGAATGGGAAGAAGATTTAAAATGGCAAGATTGAGTGAAATGGCAGCAAGCCAAAACAAACCCTGTTTAAGGGAAATGGAAAAACCTGTGTGCATGACTTGAAAGATACCCAAAGGTCCGCTCAGCCATTTTGGACTTGTATTACCCTGGATCAATGCTTGAATGGTGCGAATAGTTTCTGTATAAACTTTGCCAAAAGACGCGAAGGGGTTTGGATTATAGGTCACCTGGCGATCTTTTAACGAAAGTCCTAAAAAAGGTTGTTGCAATTGCGTATTAAAAGCCTTGATTAAAGTTTGGCGTTTTTCCTGATTTGAAATTTGTAAAATTTTTGCTTTTTGCTCCTCGAGTGTCAAAGCCATTGTAGAAGATTTTTCCATCATTTGCTCCATAGAAAGAGCTTGCGTTGGTTTGAGTAAATACAAATCTTTTTGAGAGGATGAAGAGTTAGATCCAACATGATTCGCAAAGTCAATAAGAACAGATTTTTGAAGCAGAGTTTCAAAGACTTCATCTTGACCTGTAGATTGAGCAATCTGCAATAATTTAGGATTTCTTTGCACAATCATCAAATGCTCGTGTGATTGCAGGGCTTTAAAAATATCGTAGGCTGTCGTCACTTTTTTTCCATCCACAGCAATAATGCGATCCCCTATTTGAAGCGATTTTTCATCCATTAAAAAAGGTTTTTCTTCAATAAACTCTAACGTAGATTCAACGACACCCGACATCGACACCATGTAAGGCATGAAAAAAAGCTCTTCTGCATCTTTTTCCACTTTTAGCTCATAAGCCCAATCTTCTAATTCGTTCTTTTCTCTGTCTTGCAAATAAAACTCTGTTAAATGTGCTCTTGGCACTTTTACAACAAACGTATGACCATTGCGTTGAATGGTCAAAACTGAAGCACTTTCTCGCAAAATAGCATGGAGTTGTGACAAAGAATAGATAACGGAACCATCTACCCAAAGGATGCGATCCTGGTCTTGAATCCCAGAATTCGCGATAGGCAAATCATCCATGGGAAAAGAAATGTTTTTTGCATCATAAATAAGGTAGCTTGCTGGAAGAATCGTTTGAATATTTTTTCTTGTTTTATCCATTTGATCTGGATCAATCTCGACTTTGTACGTATAATCGAAAGAAACTTTTTCATTCTGAGCATTTAAGGAATATCCTTGGATATTGACTCCATCAGGATTCATCACGGAAGCAGAAATCAGATCTTGGAAGCTGGTAAATTTTTGGCCATTCACCGTTGTGATCACATCACCTGAGCGAATTCCCAATTCATAGAGTTTGGATTTAGGCTCAACAAATCCCACAATTTGCGTCGAATCCTGAAAAGGCATCTCTCTTCCTCCAGAGGCCCAAATGATGGTAAAAAAGAATAGAGCCAGGGCAAAATTCACAATAGGACCAGCTAAGGCGACTTTAATGCGCGATAGAGGCGATTTTTGAAAATACCCCCCTTCGATCTCATGGGCTTGTTTTTTACCCTCATTTTCCATTCCTTTAATCTTGACATAGCCTCCAAAAGGGATCCATCCCAGCTGCCATGAAGTTCCCCCGACCTTCCATTTCAAGATAGGCCTTCCAAAGCCAATAGAAAAGGTATCAATGGTCATTCCTTGCCACTTGGCCACCACGTAGTGTCCAAGCTCATGAAGAAAGATGAGCATGCCAAATCCAAAAAGGGCTAAAAGAATATAAAGCAGATTTTCCATTTAGGGTCATTTTGGCAATATTAATAAATAAAATCAAGCTGTTTTCTACTCCCTTAATTGATCTACCAAAACCCTCTATCTTACAACTAATTAACAGCACGATGTTTATGATTTAAATAATTAATTGACATATAATAAAAATTTTACTATAATGGATAGTATAATTTAATAAAACAAGAGGTAATTATGAGTCTTAGTCTTAGTGAACTTTATTGTCGAGGATTAATACCACAAGCTATTAACAATCAGACGCTTGAAGCAAAGGCGCTTGAAGCAAAGGATTCTGACCCACTAGCGTCTACTTCAGAACCAACATCAACCCATCGCAAAGGATTCTTCTCATTTCTAATAGGTTGTATTTCAGCTGTTTATAATAAAATAACCATTTATATGCAAAAAGCTCCAAAAACAGAAGCTAAAATGCGAGAAGAAGAAACAGCTGTAGATTTTGCGCCAGAGATCAACCAGAGACGCTATGAAGATCTTAGTGATAAAGAAAAGCTCGAACTAGCTTTAACTCAAATGTTTTTTCCAAGACAATTATAACCTGAGTTTTGGGTTTAGTTTATTCAGTATCATGAGGAGATTACTCTTAAATTCTCGGGATTTTTACCGCAGGGAATGGTCAAAAGGCCATTTCTAAGATAAAAAGCGTGAGAAGAAAGAGTTATCTCCTTGAGAATGAGTGGAATAAACCCAAAACTCAGGTTTATAGGCTTTTACACCTTATCAGGTATCCGATTATGTATTAAACCCCCTCTTTTTTGAGAGGGTTTTTTTATGTAAAAACCCAGAGTCAAAATAAAAAGCAGGGTCACTGTGAGACCTGCTGTTGACACGGGAAGATCATAGTATACAAGCAAATGGCGGCAAAGGGCCACAGACACTATAGCTACCAAACACCCAATCAAACTTGCAAATAGCATAACGCGTCCTAAAGACTTGGCTTTTTTTGCAATCAACACAGGACTGACTAAAAAACTCAAGACCAAAATCACGCCGACGGCGCGAAAAGCTCCGACACAAAAAAAGGCTACTTGTGTCATCAAAAGATAGTTGAAAAAACCGGTATTGATTCCAAGGCTCTTAGAATAGACAGAATCAAAGCTAATCAATTTAAACTCTTTAAAAAAGGCCACCGTGATCGAGACATTGATCAAACAGAGCCAAAATAAATAAGACAAATCATCTTTGTGCAGAGCATCGAGATTTCCCATGATGCTCTCTAGACCCAAATGCACGTTTTTTGTATACAGCGTCACCAGCATAATCCCCATGGCAAATAGCGTGGTAAAGACATAACCAATAGCAGCATCTTCATAAAGTTTAAAACGCTCCGTTAATACTTGGACAAAAAAGGTCGTTAAAATACCCGTCAACACAGAGGCAATCACAAATCCAGGGAGATAAAACACGCCCCCCATTAATAAAAAAGCTAAAACGATCCCTAACAAAATGGTGTGCGAAAGAGCGTTTGCAAGCATGGTCATCTTTTTAAAGACAAGCTTAGCACCTAATACAGCACCCAAAATGGCAATTAAACAGAGAGAAAAGATTTGGATCTCATCACTTGCTAATTCGCTATTCAATTGAAAAGTAACAAGTTGGAACAATCTCGAGAAAAACAGAGCGAAAAACTCAAAAAATGTCGTGTGAATATAAGGGTTCATTGCGTCATCTCTTTTGTTGGAATCCATTGTTCATGTGGATCTTTTTTCACTCCTTGAACCATCTCTTCTAAGTCTTTTTCTAGTTCCTGAGATAAGATATGCTCGATCTCTTCTGCATTGATGTGTACACGAGATATTTGTACATCCAATTCTTTTGCCAAATAGACTTCCCAAAGCCTGTGCAAACGCACAAGGTGGGCGGCTTTTTTTTGCCCATCTGGCGTCAAACAAAGCTCTTTGTAAGAGAGTAAATATCCTTGATAATAAAGCTGCCACACAAGAACTTTCAGAAAAAAACGACTCAAATGAAAGCTCTTTTTAACGCTGTTAAATGTCGCGCTATGATCAGAATATTTCCATACAGCTTTTAAAATATTTTCCAAAAGACACTGATTTTTAAATTGCATAGCCCTAATAGCCCGAAACAAAAGCCCCTTTTTAGGAGAAAAAATAAGAGCGCATAAACAAAGCAGTGCTGAGACCAAAATAATCGATGGACCTGTGGGAAAAGAACCTTCCTTTAAAAAATATAGCGATCCATCAAAAGAAAGCACATTACCAAAAAAAGCGCTAAGCATTCCAAAAAAGGCGCTTAAAAGAATGAGTGGTAAAAATTGATTGGTAAATTGACGCGCCGTTAAAGCTGGAATGATGAGCATTCCACTCATTAAAACAATGCCCACTGTTTGGATACCAGCCACTACGCAAAGTGTAATGAGTCCCAATAAGAGAGCATCGATCCATTTAACTCGAACTCCTAGAGCAAACGCGAACGTACGATCAAAAAGCACCAACTTAATCTCTTTATAGAAAAGCATTACAAGCAGCAGAGTCAACACACAAATGCCAGAGGTGGTCCAAATGCTCGTATCTGTCAGAAGTGAGGCTTGTCCAAAAATATATTCTTGGATTTTGCGATACCACATCCCAAATTCACGCTGCATGCTCGAAGCAAAAAGTAACCCTATCCCAAAAAAGCCAGAAAGCACAAAACAAAGGGCCGTGTCTTGAGAAATATTGCGTTTTTGCAAAAAGTTTAGCACATAAACGCCCAAAATTGCGGCAATAAAAGCAAAACTCAAAACAAAAAACGGCGCAAGGTTCTCATTACCCAAAAGTGCGACAACAAAGGCGCCCAAAATCACTCCAGGATAGGTTGCATGCGATAGAGTCTCTCCGATCAAAGAGCGCTTAGACAAATAGACAAACACGCCCACAACAGAAGAAACAAGGCAGATCAACATCGAACCTAACATGGGTCCACGCAGTAGAGGATCTAGAAAATAGTGACTCATCTAAATTTTTCCCACCAATTTTTCTTTTTGTTTTTTGGTCGCCTCTACAAAGAGCGATTTGGATGTACCATACGCTTTTTCTAACACCTCTTGAGTAAACACTTCGTGGCAAGGTCCATTTTCAATCAAACGCATATTTAAGATAATGAGCCAATCAAAGTAATCTTTAATCGTATTAAGGTCATGATGCACAATAAAAATGGTTTTGTTTTGGTCTTTTAATTTACGTAAGATTTCAATCAAAATGTTTTCTGTTTTTTGATCCACGCCAGAAAAAGGTTCGTCCATGAGTAAAATATCACTATCTTGAATCAAGGCTCTTGCAATAAACACACGCTGTTTTTGTCCTTCAGAAAGCTCTGAGATCTGCCTGTTTTTTAGCTCTCTTAAGCCTACAATATCTAAACACTGATCTGCACGCTCAAAGTCCGCTCTTTGGGGATTTTTAAAAAGTCCCAATTTTTTGTAGCGTCCCATGACAACAACATCTAAAACAGTTGTAGGAAAATTCCAGTCCACTTCTCCTTTTTGCGGAACCCACGCCACTTTTGCACGCGCTTTATTTATAGGCATGCCATCAATTAAAATCTGTCCAGAAAGCGTAGGCGTAAGTCCCAAAATCGTTTTGATAAATGTAGACTTACCCGCTCCATTGGGACCAATCACTCCGACCAATTGCCCCTTCGGAACTTGCAAAGAGACATCGAAAAGCGCACAAATATTGTCATAATTGCATGTTAAATGTTCAACTTCTAGCGCCCATTCATTCATTTTCAACCTCACTTAATGCTTCTTTGATGGTTTGTGCGTTATACAGCATGGTTTTTCCATAAGAAAACGCCTTTTCTGTTTGCATCATGGCGTCTCCAAAAAGAGGCCTGTCTGCGATCTTTAGTTCAAACCCATTTTTTTTCGCCGCATCACAAATTTTCTTTAATGATGTTTTGGATAAATTCGATTCTGCAAACAATACATGTGTTTTTCTATCAATGGCAAAATCCACGATACGCCTGATATCTAGTGTAGACACTTGTCCTTCTGGGGCAAGCCCCTCTGGAGATGTAAGCCTGTAGTGCCACGTATGATTTGTAACTTCTTCTTTTGGCGCCATGTATGCTCTGACAAAATAACGAAAGGCATCATGTGTAGTAATCAGCTGGCGCTTATTTATATCGATATCTTTTAAAGCTTCAAACATCTCTTGATGTAGCGCACACATATTTTCTTTAAGCACTTGTGCATTTTGTAAAAAAATAGGTGCATGCTCTTTGTCCAACTCACCTAAAAGCTGCGTGATCGGATCGACAATATTCGCAAACAATCCCACATCCATCCAAATATGAGGATCGGTCGCACCGTCCACAATAATTCTTTTATCCGAATCGATCCACTCTCCAACGGCAATAGCTTTTTCGTTATGCTCCAATTGATAGTGCAACGAAGCACCATGTTCTAAACCAAGTCCATTATATAAAACCACATCGGCATATTCAAATTTTTCGCTATCTCCTTTACACAATTCATACGAATGTGGATCTAAATTTCCTTGAATCAAAGAAAGCGTATCGATATGTTCTTTGCCAACCATTTTGACAACATCTTCAATCATAGAAATCGTACACAAGACTTTGACTCTTTGATTCTTTTCATAAAAACTGCGATTGCGCTTTTGACAAGCAAAGCTTAAAAAAAGAAAACAAACAAGGATACATTTTTTAATAAATTGCATGGCACCTGTGGGGTTATTGTAAGCAGCCATTTTACGATCTAAACCCTTCCTTTTATCAAAAGATTACATTAAGTTAACTCGCCTACTCTCATGGAGTATGTCAATTTAACTTAATGTAACCCTTCAAAAAAATTAAACATTTATATCAAAAAATCCTGCTTACAATAACCCCATTATACATTTTTATGTAAATATACTCAAACAAACTGAAAAAAATATTTTTCGATTTGTTTGAGTATAAATTCAATTCATGTCAGATAAAAGTTTTTTTAGTTTACAACAAATTTATTATTGTCTTATTATTCGTTATTATTAAAGAACCAAAAAGGACAAATATATGTCACAACAAACACTTACACCACAAAAAACACTTCAAGAATTAGAAGATATCATTCAAAAAGCGATTAAAAAAGTCAAAGGTGCTAAAGAAAACGATCTTTGTAAATATCTGCCCGGAGATAAAGGCGGCTATATCCATCATTTCACTATGAGAAAAATGAAAGTTCAGGCGCCAGAAAAGCTTAAAAAAATGATTAACGAAAGAATCAATGATCCTTCCATGCCAAAACGCCTAGCTCCAAGACCTAGAGCTGCTAGAGGTTCTAGAAAACGCCGTGATCAAATCGTGCTCACACGTCCTATGCTAGAGCGTATTTTAAACGTCGCTCGCCTTGTCGGAGATAAAGAAATGATTACTATGTTATCTCCAAAACGTCCCTTTGCAACCTTAAAGAGGGACTTAATTGCATCCATACGACAAGACCAAGCGGATATGGAGCTTTGGAGTGCCTGGCAAGAGGCTACTAGCTCTGAAGAATGATTTAAGAATAAATTTTAAAAAATCTTTAAAGTTGCAACTTAAACGCCTGAGCTTTAATTATTTGCATGGTTTAATTTTTCTTGCTTTTTAAAGCTCGAGGTGTTAAATTGGAATTTAAAAATCGATTAATATTGGAGATATCTTATGTCACAAACAGCAACAACACCTGAGTTTAGTAAATTGAGAGCCTTTTTTTGGCCTGTCTATAAATATGAACTAAAAAAAGTACTACCTATGTTTTTTATGTTCTTTTTCATCAACTTCAACTACACAATCTTGAGGGACACAAAAGACATTCTTATCCTTAATTCAAGCGGAGCTGGCACAATCCCATTCTTAAAAGTTTGGGGAACAATACCTGCTGCCATTATCTTTATGATTGTCTATGCCAAACTCAGTAATAAATTGAGCAAACCTAAACTCTTTTATAGTGTGGTGACACCATTTCTTGTCTTCTTTTTGCTGTTTGCCTTTGTACTCTATCCTCTAAGAAATTCATTGCATCCTCATGCATTTTGTGACATGTTAGAATCCCACGCTCCAAGATTACAGGGCTTCATTGCGATTCTTCGTAACTGGACTTTTTCCCTTTTCTATGTTATTGCTGAGCTTTGGGGATCTGCTATGATCTCTCTGCTCTTTTGGCAGTTTGCCAATGATATTACAAAAGTAAAAGAATCCAAACGTTTCTATCCTTTCTTTTTGATTGGGGCAAATATTGCGATGTTATTTTCTGGTCCTTTAATTACTTACTTCTCAAGATATGGAAAAAGTGCTCCTCTAGGAACAGATCCTTGGCAAGTTTCTTTAACCTACTTGATGCCAATGGCCTTTTTTGCAGGCTTAATGATTATGGCTCTTTATTACTATACCACAAAAAAAGTCTTAACAGATCCTCGCTTTTACGATTCTTCTGAGCAGAAAAAATTGAAAAAAGAAAAGCCTAAGATGTCACTTATCGAAAGTTTTAAATATCTAGGCAAATCCAAATACATGCTTTATTTGGCAACTCTTGTTGTTGCCTATGGTGTTGCTATGAATATTGTTGAGGTTTCTTGGAAACATCAAGTCAAACTGTTCTTTCCAAATGAAAATGCCATGGGAGAATTTTACGGCATATTTTCATTCTTTACAGGACTCTTTACAATCTTCATGCTCCTTGTTGTTTCAGGTAATGTGATTCGTAAATTTGGCTGGGGTTTTGCTGCAATGGTCACACCTATTGTTCTTGCTTTAACAGGAGTCGCTTTCTTTACATTCATTCTTTTCAAAGACACACCACTATTTGCTTCTTTAGCAACAAGCTCCATTATTTTTGTTGCTGTAGTTGTAGGGGCTGTACAAAACATTTTAACCAAATCATCTAAATATTCGCTCTTTGATCCAACCAAAGAGATGGCCTACATTCCTCTCGATCAAGAGATGAAGGTGAAAGGTAAAGCTGCGATTGACGTTGTGGGTTCTCGCCTTGGAAAATCTGGAGGATCTTTGATCCAACAATTTTTGATTATTATTGTTGGAATAGGAGCAATGGTTCCATTCAATGCTGTGATCTTGCTTGGAGTCGTCGCTATATGGATGATTTCTGTAAAAGCACTCAAAAAACAATTCACAACACTTTCTAAAAAGAAAGAAGAAGAAGAAGAAGAAGCTTCAAAAAAAGCGGCTGACAAAAAAAAACCATCGTTTGAAAAAGCTGGTGTTTAAATATTAACCGACGCCTAAGCGTCGATTCAAAAAAGAACTTGATATTCTTTTTATCTAATAAAAAGCCCTATTTTATAGGGCTTTTTTTCTTTACTTTAATTTATTTTTTTACTAAAATTATACTTTAATTACATAGAAAATATAAAAATGGCTATTAAATTTGTTTCTTTTGTCCCTCAATTGCCCCCTTTTAATTGGGAAAGATTCAAAGTCACCCTCCCCAAGTTCGAAACCTTTCGAGAAATGCTCCCACAACCCCTGCCTACACCCTCTATGCCCTCATTTAGGCTCTCTTCACCGCAAGTGCTTATCGCAGCTGCTGCCACCACAGCTTTTGTCACCCTTATTGCTGGCCTCTATTTGTTTAATAAATATTTTTTGAATTTTGATGATCATGATATTTCTTTTGAACAACAAGATTTGCGAGATGTAGACGGCTCTTCTTTAAATGCTGCAATAAGAGCAAATCTTTCAGAAGAAGCACGCATAACAGCTGCCGAGAAACAAAGAAAAGAAGACGCTGCCATAATAATTAAAGCAGCATGTAGAGGATTTTTAGCTAGAGAAGAATTGGCTAAATTAAGAGAAGAAACAAAATATAACCAAGAAGTCAAAGGGTTTATGTATTCTGGAGATGTGACGAACTCTCAAATTAATGATGTTCGACAAGAAACCTATCTCATCTCTCCTCAAGAAATCGAAACTATTCGCTTTCAAGTTTATCTTCATATTTTACGTCACAAGCATCAAAAAGACATCGATGGCATCCCAAAAAGCGGAACACCTCAACAAAAATTCTATGCGGTTTTATGCGCAGTGCGTGAAAATCCTAGAAAATACAGCACTATTTGCAAAACGCTGTTTACAGATATGCATATTTACACTTTAGCAGAACAGCTTGTCACGATCGTAGCCAAACGCCGTTTTATCGTCACAAATTCTTTAACAAGAAATCTTGAAAAGCAATTTGCACCTATTGACGCTGCAGCAAGTGTTTTTAGTACACTTGAATCAGCTCGGAGCGCAGTAAGAAGATTAGGTGCCCACGCAAACTTCTATTTCAATCCGATTGCTGAAGGGAATCTTCCTTTCGTTTTAAGCCTACAAACCTACCAAGGAGAAGTTCCATTTACAACCACTTGTATGCGTACGCCTTGTCCTGTAGATCAGGGTCCAACAGGTGTTGGTATTGCTCCAGAATATCGAGAATTTGTAGCAAGCTCAGATGGACCTGTAGCTTATTTCTCTCTGCAATTTGATTCTGATGAAAAATCTGACTGGAATGGAGGAGAGCGCCTACGCATAGAACCTTTTCGCACACTTGAAAGAGAGTATGCTGATAAATTCCACCTCTTTTCTTTACCAATGGATAAGCGCGTATTTAAATGTGAAAAAGAATTCGAAACCGATAATGTCGCAGATTATAAACAAACACTTATTCGTGCTATGTGCACAAACAATTTTGGCTTTTATTTTCCACAGCAACCGTCAGTACAAACCACTCTGCAAAATGATTTGCAAGGATTATTTGATCAAGTACACACCCTTTTCTTTCCTGGAAAAACAACATTAACCACAGCAGAAAAACAGATCTTTTTGATCTTGTTTTATGTGTCCATCGAGCTTTTTTATACTATCAAGCTAAAACTCAAATATAAACACTTTAGCTGTAAAGATGCTGTCGATCGTGCAGGAATTTTAAATATTGTAGCTCTGCGAGTGCAACAAATCATGCTTGGAAAAGAAAAAGATCACTATTTTTCAAGACAACTGCAAGCCTACACACATCTGCCAGCCTTTACCTCCAGACATACCTCTATCTTAGAGCACAGACGCCATCATCTTATCGAGGTTTTAGACTTTTTAGATGATTTTGTAGCTCACATGTCAGAAGGACAAAAACAGCAATTGCACCATCTTCTACCTTTGGGTTATACGTTACAAGATGTTTCAATGCCGCAACAAGACGAGTTGATTTTATTTCATCCACATCAAGTGACAACTCATGGGGATTACCAAAAAGCGCTTCTTTTAGATCCTAAAACACACAATCCATTTACACTTGGTGAAGTTAATCTAAAATCTGCTCCAGCTCAAATGCAAACCGCTTTTAAAACCTATCCTTTTGTCCTCAATGGAGTACGAGTTGAAAATATAAAAACCCTTACAAAAAGATTATCAGACGAGAATCAAGCATTTTGTACACAACAAGCCATTGATTTTGCTTTTGGTCATCTTCAAAAGTGGTATAACAATGGTAGCTTAGGTATTTCAGTACAGCCTGTGGCTGGGACTAAACCTAGATTTGAACTGATTTTAAATGACGAGACAAGAAAAATGCGCATTACATCAGAATATACACTCACTCAAGCATACAGAACTGAACTTGCAAAAACTGTCTTTACGATTGATGTGGATTTTACAAAAAAGACTTACACAGCACAATTTCAAACAGTAGTTTTAGCATAAAAATTAATCTTGTCATTGATAGATTTTACTTTACTTTAATTAAATTTCTAATTAAAATAGCTAACTTATACAAAAGAAAAATAAAATATGAGCATTAGATTATTACCTTCTATTCCTCTTCCACCTTTCAATTTTGAAAGGACAAAGATTCATTTTCCTACGCCCATTTCAAAACCTTCTTCACAACTCCCTTCAATTCTTCTTACAACTGCAGGGATCATCGGATTTATTGCAACGATCTACTTTATCTATATGAAATTTTTGAACTTTGATGAAGATTATAATATGCCTCCGATTGATTTTGGATTTGGATACGTCCCCACTCCCCGCAAACCTGATCCAATAACAAGATTATGGGGACAAAACTTAGAACTTCGACAAACATTTTCAGATATGAGAGTTCTATTAAAAGAGATAGAATTAAAAAGAAAAAAACAACCCACATAGTTTTAAATGAGCAGGAAGGAAAAATGTTCATTACGGCAAGATACAGCAATTCAGCTTTATCTATATAAAATATTTAAAATTTGATGATTTTGGCGATTTTTCCGTTGATTATGGATTTGGGTATGCTCCAAATACACCTCTCAAACCAAAAACTCCTACCTTCACAGCAGAAACACAAACAGAGGCGGCGGCTGTCATTGCAACAGGAGTTGGCACTGCTGCTGCTGAGGTAATACCAGTTGCAATGCAAACAGAGGAGACGGATGTAGGGGCTGGTACTATAGCACGAACAAAGGTCTCTGCTGCTGCAGTATTTTCGACTACAAAAGCATCACATCATCGTCAAAGACAATATAGATTAGAACCACTAACATCTAATGTAGAAGTAAGATTGGGGATACTAGGTGAAGATGTTAGAGACTTTTTTTCTATTCCAGGATTACGAGAAATGTGCTCTTTTTTTTACCTTTACAATTTATTCGAACCTTCCACACTTGGACATTTGACTAATTCACTTTATACAAAAACACTTCATACTATTGTAAGGGAAAAATTACACTCTCCAGAAGATCGTCAAAAGTTTTTTAGCTATCTTTTTACCAATATGAATATCTATACAGTTTATGAACAAATTGTAGCAATATTGGCTCATCGTCATTGGGTTTATGTCCCTTCCCTTGCTCACTTAACTAAAAATTTAAGACAACAATTTCCAGCTATTTCTCAATCTCTCAGAACTCGAAATAGAGATCATTCAATATCTTTTCCCAAACTCCCCTTTGTGCTTGGTGAAGAAACTTACAGAATAGATGAAGAAGGAGAAGCTACACTTTCAGTAAAACGTTTACATATTCCCCATCCATTTGCTACAGGATTTTCCCCTGTTTTTCCAGATACTGATGAAAATCCACTAGAAAAACCCTATAGGCAATTTGTGCAATCTTTAGATGGTCTTCTTGGTTGCTTTTTGCTCCAAGAAGGAAGTATTCCTCCCTTAGAAAATGAACATGTTCATTTCTTTTTTCTGCCTATTAATGTTTTAGAAAAAACAAGGGTAGATATTAATGACTACAAAACAAAACTTGTAAACAAAATTTTTACAGCAAATCGTAATAAAATATCAAAACGCGAATTAGAGTATTTATTTAATCAAACAATACAAATCTTCTTTCCTAATAAAGAAACGTTAACAAGACAAGAACAACAAATCTTTTTGATCCTCTTTTATTCCTTGGTTGAACTTTTTTATACTTCCAAATTTCAATTAGCGTATAAACATATTGGTTGTACAATTGCAAACTTGCAAACAACCTTAAACACCACTTCAATGGTATTGTAGGCTATCTTTTGTGAAAATGCCTATCTTTTAAGACAAATACAAGTTCTTGCAAGTCTTCCATTAGATGTCACTCAAGAGAATACGCTATTATTAGAAGTCCTAGAATTTCTGACTCAATTTTCAAAAAATGCAAGACAAGTACAAATGTTAAAAAAATTCATCTCTGATATTTGCTTTTTTCAGGTTTTAGATATTCCCCAAGGCTATTCTTTATTAGACCCACCATCTAAAGCAAAAACTTTAGAAATGTATAAAATAACTCTTTTATTAGACACAATGGCCTATAAACCTGTTTATCTAGACGAAATTCCCTCTGATATAGAAAGAGATTTCGTGGGAAATAAGTTTTATGTAAATGGGCAACAAATGCGAACCGAAGAAGAACTTACATCGCAAGTAAAAGACGAAGAGCTTCTTTCTTACTTTTCACAAGAAATCCTAGTTACGGTAATAGACATTTATTCTAAACACTATCACAACAACAAATTAGATATTAAAATGTTTTCATATGGCAATCCTGCTTATGGATCTACATTACTTCCCAAAATTAGTGCTGATTTAAAAAAACGTGAAATAACAGCCTCTGGAAGCTTTTTTATAAAAAAAACAGAATTCAATGTAAAAATTGAGTTGTTTGTGAAAATATCTCTTAATACCGGAACCTGCGTAGCAACGTGCAGCACACATCCAGAACCTAAAGTATCTCTAATTTGATGTATATTAACTCTCAGAAGTTTTGAGCACTTCCATAAAGGCGCTTTGAGGAATGGAAACCTTGCCAATCTCTTTCATCTTCTTTTTCCCCTTCTTTTGCTTTTCCCACAATTTGCGCTTACGTGTGATATCGCCTCCATAACATTTGGCAGTCACATTCTTACCCATCGAAGAAAGGGTTTCACGTGCAATGATTTTACCACCTACAGCACCTTGAATCGGCACCTTGAACAGCTGGCGTGGAATCACTTTTTTTAGCTTTTCGCAAATGGCTTTTCCTTTGCTCTCTGCTTTGCTGCGATGCACTAGACAAGAAAAAGCATCGACAGATTCTTCATTCACCTTGATTTCAAGCTTGACAATGTCAGATTTGCGCATATCGAGCATTTCATAGTCATAAGAGCCATACCCCTTGGTAAGAGATTTAAGTTTATCATTAAAATCGGTGATGATTTCGTTGAGAGGAAAATGGTAGGTCACAAGAATGCGTTTTGCGTCCACCGTTTCTGTCGAGATACACTCACCACGCTTTTCCATTCCTAAACTCATCAGTCCACCCAAAAACTCATTGGGGATCATGATGCTGGCTTTGATCCAAGGTTCTCTAATTTCCTTGATTTGAGAAGGATCTGGATACTGCGCTGGGCTCTCAATCACTTTGGTTTGGTTAGCAAATACTACCTCGTAAACAACGCTGGCTGCCGTTGTGATCAAATCGATCTCAAATTCGCGTCTGAGCCTCTCAAAGACAATTTCTAGGTGTAAAAGGCCTAAAAAACCACAACGAAAGCCAAATCCAAGGGCTGTGGACGATTCTTGCTCGATATGGAGAGCCGAATCGTTAAGCTGCAGTTTCTTCAGCGCATCGCGAAGCTTCTCAAAGTCTTGAGCCTCAACGGGATACATCCCCGCATACACAACAGGTTGAATTTCTTTAAAGCCAGGCAGGGGCTCTTTGGCTGGTTTTTTTTGCTCTGTGATCGTATCGCCAACTTTGACATCGCTCGTTTCTTTGATATTGGCAATCAAATAGCCCACTTCTCCAGCATAAAGCGTATCTTTTGGCGTTGCTTCATAAGAAAAGACTCCCACTTCTAGCACTTCAAACGTTTTATTTGTGATCATCATCAAAATTTGGCTTCTTTTTTTAATCGTGCCAGAAAGCATGCGAACATAGACCATTACGCCTCGATAAGTGTCGTAATAAGAATCAAAAATAAGCGCGCGTAAAATCGCATCCTTAGGCTCTTTTGGAGGCGGAATAAAACGGACGATTGCCTCTAAAAGCTCTTCGATTCCCTCTCCTGTTTTGGCAGAAGTAAGCACAGCTGTAGATGTATCAATACCAATGATCTCTTCGATCTGTTTTTTGGTGCCCTCAACATCACTTGCAGGCAAATCGATTTTATTAAGCACAGGCACAATCTCCAAATCTCTTTCAATGGCCATGTGAACATTGGCAATGCTTTGGGCTTGGACACCTTGAGCCGTATCCACAATTAAAAGCGCTCCTTCACAAGAAGCCAAGGATCTAGAAACTTCATAACTAAAATCGACATGCCCTGGCGTATCGATAAAATTCATTTGGTAGGTTTTGCCATCTTTAGCCTTGTAAAACATGGTGACAGGACGTGCTTTGATGGTAATGCCTTTTTCACGCTCAAGCTCTAAATCATCGAGCACTTGCTCTTTCATTTCTCTCTTTTCAATGGTCCCAGTAAATTCCAAAAGCCGATCGGCAATGGTGGACTTGCCATGGTCAATATGAGCAATGATGGAAAAGTTGCGAATTTGTTCAAGGGGTACTTGTTTCATAGAGGCTCTAGTATAAAATTTTTCCTAATTGTCGTCACTATATCACTTGTAAAAATTAAACGTATGAATCGGGCTCAAAATTTTTGTATAGTTATAGAAAGGGATACCGAATATAAAAATTCAATGGCAAATGGGATTCTAGATTTTCAATCCAGAAGGAAGTTTGGAAATCGCCGCTAACCATAAGGTGGGGCTGCTTAGACAGCCCTGGTTAGCAAGATTGAAAACGACTTTTTGGTTGAAAAGATGAAGATCCATTTGCCATTGAATTTTTATATTCGGTATCAAAAATCAAACGCTATAGCTGCCGGAGCTCACATCGCCACCAGCCCCTGTCCAGTTGGTGTGGAAAAACTCTCCTCTTGGCTTATCTATGCGCTCATAAGTGTGCGCACCAAAAAAATCTCTTTGCGCCTGAACCAAATTGGTCTGCAAATGCATGCGGCATATGGCATCAAAAAAGCTTAGCGCTGACATCATGGCGGGCATTGGGATTTTGTGCACCATTCCCAAAGTGATACTGTCTCTTAAACCTTCTTCGTTTTCTTCCATATTTTGAGAGAAAAATTCATCAAGCAATAGATTGTCTAAATGAGGTTTTTTTGAAAACGCTTCGCTAATATTTTCTAAAAGTGTTGAACGAATAATACAACCACCTCTCCATAGTCTAGCAACATTGGCTTTATCGATATTCCAGTTAAACGTTTCGCTTGCTTTATGAATGAGCATAAATCCTTGCGTGTAAGAAATGATTTTTGCTGAAAAAAGTGCGTCTCGTACATTATCAATGGCTTCCGCTTTTCCTTCGGCCTCTAATTCTATTTCTTCTGCCTTCTCTGCAGAGGTTTGTGTGGTTTTAAACGCCTCTGAGAGCTTTTCTCTCTGTTCCCTCAAACCACTCACAAGACGTGCATAAACAGCTTCTGTAATGAGTGTCACAGGAATATCTAAATCGAGCGCAGAGATGCCAGTCCATTTCCCCGTGCCTTTTTGTCCTGCGACATCCAAAATCTTATCTAAAAGAGGCGCACCATCTTCATCTTTTTTCAAAAAGATTTGCCCTGTAATTTCAATCAAATAGGAATTGAGTTTTCCAGTGTCCCATGTATTAAAAATCTGACTCATATCTTCTAAACTCAATCGCAAAGCTTCACGCAAAATCTTATAGCCTTCTGAAATGATTTGCATATCGCCATATTCAATGCCATTGTGCACCATTTTGACATAGTGGCCAGCGCCATTTTCTCCTACCCATTCACAACAGGGTTCATCATCGCCAACTTTCGCGCTAATGGCTTGAAAAATATCTTTAATTTCTGGCCATGCATCTACATTGCCACCTGGCATAATAGAAGGTCCATGTCTAGCTCCCTCTTCACCACCAGAAATTCCCATGCCGACAAACAAAATGCCTTTTTCTTTTAAACTTTGTACGCGACGATTGGTATCTTGATAATTACTATTGCCTCCATCAATGATGATATCCCCTTTTTCCAAATGGGGCTCAAGAAGCTCAATAAAATGATCGACAGGCTCTCCTGCTTTGACCATGAGCATGACTTTTCTTGGACGCTTGAGTGTTTTGATAAATTCTTCAATAGAATGCGCGCCGATTACATTGGTTCCTTTTGCCGCATCAGCTAAAAAGGCATCGACTTTTTCCACCGTGCGGTTAAACGCAACCACGCGATATCCTTTATCGTGCATGTTGAGCACTAAATTTTGACCCATGACAGCAAGGCCGATTAAACCAATGTCAGCATCTTCACTCATACAAAACTCCTTTTTTCTCATTTGTACACAAAAGAGAGGATATTTACAACATCTAAGGTCTTGCTTTCAAATTCAGCGGTTTTAACTTTTGCCTGATTTCAAACATAAATTTTGTACCCGGATCTTGTTTTTGTGTACGATAGCTTTTTGTTTTTTCTCTAAACAATGGCGTGTTTTCAAAGTCCAAATATTCAAAATGCCCAATTAAATACTCAATTTTCGAGTATTTCTTTTTCAAATAGCAGATAAGTTTGCAATTAGAAATCATCTGTTCTTTCGTGAGATTTTCCATTCCTTTTTCTCCACCTACATTTTCAATGCCAACCGCGCAATGATTAAGGCCAATGCAGTGCCTGGCCATGATGTTATCATCCACAAGCAGGTACACTGTACCATCACGATCGACAAGATAGTGAGAAGAAACTCCCAATTGAGAACTTGCAAGATCTTTTCTAGAAGAATGCAGTTCTTCTTGCACCATTGACCGATAACTCTTTTCAAAAGAATCGAGAGCTGTCCAGTGCACTATAATCATTTTGGGCTCGATGTAAATAGTGGGGTTTTTGATCAAGTAGTGCTCTTTTTGATAGTCCAGTGTCAATTGCTTGCGTTTTTCAGAAAAAGGAACAGGTTTTTTTATAATTTGAAACGCTTCTAACGAAGCAAAGAAAGGATTAAAGAACAATAGGCAAATAATGACAAGGTGTGCTACTTTTTGAAAAAACATTTTTGCTCCTATGAAAAAACTTGTCTTTATTCTATCATTTTTTCTGATTTTCACAAGCTGTTCTAAAAGAGTTAGCACAGATGATACCCAAATAGTACAAGCAAAACCAAAACTTGCTATTGTCATCGTTCCCTTTTCCGATGTACTTGGAACATCTCCTATCGCACAAAGTCAAAAATACGTCACTCAACGCTATCAAAACCTGCCTTGCAGTACTTCACAACAGTCCAAATGGGACCGCGCCCACCAAGTACTTTTCCAACAAATTGTCATCGTTAAAAAAGAAAACGCGCACGAAGTTTTCATTGAAATTCCCCATCTTCTTATCCAAAAAGCGCCGCATCAAAAACCTTTCAATTTGCAAGGCTGGATGAAAAAAACAGATCTTTTGTTTTTAGATGAACTTTCGCAAAATGCCCTTGCTTTTCTACCCGACATCGATCATATGCTTACACAAGATACAAAACGCCCCACCCTATGCCTCAGACAACCCTATACACTCAAAGAGACAAAACTCACACTTTCTGCAGCTACACATCTCATCATTGCAAAAGAGTTTAAAACAAACTACCTATGCTACGTGATCGATTCTACAAAAAAAGGCTTTTCGGTCGCCATTATCCCTAAATCCATTGCTCTTATCTCCCCCAAAAACGATCGCAAAAAGCAGCTAGAAATTTTTCATCAACTCATCAAGCTATGGGCGCATCCAAAAGATGGTTTTATTCCTTACGTTTTGGGAGGATCTAGCATCACTACCTTTCAAAAAAGCGGCTTTAATAAAAAAACACTCAAAACGAAAGAAAAAGTCACACACGTTTATGACCGCACATTTAAAACACCTGTCAAATCAGGTCTTGATTGTTCCACGCTCATCTACTTAGCTGCAAGATGTGCTCGCCTGCCCTATTTTGCAAAAAATACAACAACGGCGTTCTACCAACTCAACCGCGTCAATCAAGCAACTCCCGTAAAAAAAGGCGATGTGATTTTTATTCCAGGGCATGTGATGGTGATTTCATCGGTAGAGCCTTTAAGAATTATCCAATCTCGGGGCTATTCATCTGGCGTAGGCCATGTGACAGAAAATTTAGCACAAGATTTTCTCTACAATATCAAAACGGTGAATGATTTAAAAAATGCCTTTTTGAAAAATAAACCTCTTGTCTACAAGAATAGCAAGGGCAAAGCTGGCAAAAGCTACAAACGCTGGCAGCTATTACAGTTTGAAGGATCCTTACCTTAAAACAGATATTATCATTGAAAGCTTTATATTTAATCAAGATCTAAAAGTATGGCGCCCAAGAAATGATAAACTTCATCGCTTTCTGCAAAAAGCCTTTGTAAAACTCTTATAAAATTCTCGGTAGTTTGCTGATAATTAGTATCTATTTCCTCGCCTTTTCTATCTCTTCCAGAGAATAAAGTATTCAAAGTTGCATAAACTTCTTCTTTTTTTGTTGAATCATCAATCAAGTTCTTTACCCTTTGTAATACATCGAAGTCTTTAGTACCTGAACCATCAGTTCTGTAATCTTGTTGAAAAGCTTTTACATAAAGCTCCACAGCTCCTGGGACGGGTTGTGGACTGCGTATTAAGTGTTCCAATTCATAACACATACCTAACCTAAATGTAGCAGCTCCCATTCCATTTCCAGAGGCTCTTTGATAATACTAGAGCTTCTGAGTCCTTGCCCAAACGCTCACACCTTTCAGCTAACAAAAGTTGAATATCTGGGCGAATCGTCTCCAGCTAATTTCTCCAAAGCTGCTAGAGCTTGTGCATGATCTTGCAAAGCGGCTTTTTTATACCACTCAATGGCTTGTGCCATATCGACCCGATCTGATCGCATGTACCACAATTTATCAGCATAATACTTAGCCATTGCAAATTGAGTCCCAGCATTTGTATCATCAAATCCATAATCTCTAAATAGATTACCGATTCCCTTTCCAATGATCAGACCTGCCAAAATTGATGCTGTAAGTTTTATATTCTTAAAGCCTCCTGCAAGAATCCCAAGGACAAATAACGCATGTGCTGTTCTTGCTAACCCAGATGTTTTTTTTTCAACTTTGATACATTGATTTCCTTTAAATTATATTGGATACTTAACTTCATGATTGGAAGATAAGCAAGTATTAGATATCAAAAATTGACACAGGTTATTCAACTGATAAAAGCCCCTTGTTATAAAAGATGCACTAACTTTTGGCTGAGTGTAAACAGGTGTTAAAGAAAATATTGAAGACATTAATTACCTCTATTTTTTTAATTCATTTAAAAGGCAATTATAAAACAAGATTTAATAATTTTCAAGATCTATTTTAATGCGCATACCACCTTAATATCATCGAGTGTGTATTCTTGATTGTTAGTGATTTGGGTAGATTCATGTTCTCTGCCTGCAATGAGGATGAGCTCATTCTTTATTTTTCGCTTGCTAAGGTCTCCAAAACTTCTAGAGCTCCTGCGTGATTTCCTCTTGCTAAGCTCGTCAAATATGCTAGAGCTTCGCGATTTTCGCTTGCTAAGTTCGTCAAATATGTTAGAGCTTTGTTATTTTCGCTTGCTAAGCTCACCAAATATATTAGAGCTTCGCGATTTTCGCTTGCTAAGTTCGTCAAAAGTTCTAGAGCTCCTTCGCGATTTCCTCTTGCTAAGTTCGTCAAAAGTTCTAGAGCTCCTTGATTTCTTTTTGCTAAGATCGCCAAATGTACTAGAGCTCCTTCGCGATTTCCTCTTGCTAAGGTGTGCAAAGCTTCTAGAGCTTCGTTATTTTCGCTTGCTAAGTTCGTCAAACTTACTAGAGCTTTGTTATTTTCGCTTGCTAAGCTCACCA